>Ga0307515_10004319_pt1 | contig 29492 bp, 27 predicted proteins | sample 17_EM_MG_FD_194513 | JGI IMG/M metagenome (GOLD analysis project Ga0307515, IMG submission 194513) | Populus trichocarpa ectomycorrhiza microbial communities from riparian zone in the Pacific Northwest, United States - 17_EM | ecosystem: Host-associated > Plants > Roots > Unclassified | place... | reverse complement strand
CATCTCGGTGCTGAAGAAGAACAAGCTGAACGGCCAGGTCCCGGTCACCGGCCAGGACGCGACCGTGCAGGGCCTGCAGAACATCCTCGCCGGCGACCAGTGCATGACCGTCTACAAGGCGATCAAGCAGGAGGCCGACGCGGCCGCCGAGCTGGCCATCTCGCTTGCCAAGGGCGAGAAGAAGGACGTCAGCCAGACCATCACCGACCCGGAGTCGAAGGCGGCCGTGCCCTCGGTGCTGCTGACCCCGACGGCGATCTACAAGGACAGCGTGAAGGACGTCGTCGCGGACGGCTTCGTCACCAAGGCCGAGTTGTGCACCGGCGACTTCGCCAAGCTCTGCACGGACAACGGCGTCAGCTGACCCCACGTCGGGGCCGCATCCACCGAAGGAGAGAACCGTGGCCGCGACACCTCTTCTGGAGTTGCGCGGGATCGACAAGAGCTTCGGTCCCGTCCAGGTCCTGCACGATGTCGGACTCAGCGTCTACCCCGGCGAGGTGACCGCGCTCGTCGGCGACAACGGCGCCGGCAAGTCCACCCTGGTCAAATGCGTCAGCGGGATCTACACCATCGACGCGGGCACGGTCACCTTCGACGGCGACCAGGTCGCCATCCACAGCCCCCGCGACGCCTCCGCCCTGGGCATCGAAGTCGTCTACCAGGACCTCGCCCTCTGCGACAACCTCGACATCGTCCAGAACATGTTCCTCGGCCGCGAAAAAGTCCGCGGACTCGTCCTCGACGAACCCACCATGGAACAAATGGCCGGCGACACCCTGGCCAGCCTCTCGGTCCGCACCGTCAAATCCCTGCGCCAACTCGTCGCCAGCCTCTCCGGCGGCCAACGCCAAACCGTCGCCATCGCCAAAGCCGTGCTCTGGAACAGCCGGGTCGTCATCCTCGACGAACCCACCGCCGCCCTCGGCGTCGCCCAGACCGCCCAGGTCCTCGAACTGGTCCGCCGGCTCGCCGACAACGGCCTCGGCGTCGTGCTGATCTCCCACAACATGAACGACGTCTTCGCCGTCTCCGACCGGATCGCCGCCCTCTACCTCGGCCGCACCGCCGCCCAGGTCAAGACCAGCGACGTCACCCACTCCCAGATCGTCGAACTGATCACCTCCGGCCGCAGCGGCAACCTCGGCCTACCGCCGGAGAAACCCTCCGACTTCGCCGCCCGCATGCCTCCGGGAGCTGACCGATGACACCCACCACCACGACCACGGCCGGCGGCGTCCAGGTGGTCAGGCCGACGGTCGCCAGCCACGTACACGACTACTGGGGCCGCGTGCGCGGCGGCGACCTCGGCAGCCTGCCGGCCGTCCTCGGCCTCATCCTGCTCTGCCTGATCTTCGGCATCGCCCGGCCGACCTTCTTCAGCGCGGTCAACTTCGCGAACCTGTTCTCGCAGAGCGCGGCGGTCATCTTCATCGCGATGGGCCTGGTCTTGGTCCTGCTGCTGGGCGAGATCGACCTCTCCGCCGGCTTCGCCAGCGGCGTCTGCGGCGCGGTCATGGCGATCCTGCTGACCGACCACGGCTGGGACTGGTTCACCGCGATCCCACTCGCGCTGGCCACCGGCCTGGTCATCGGCTTCGGCCTGGGCTTTCTGGTGGCGAAGCTGGGCATTCCGTCCTTCGTCGTGACGCTGGCCGGCTTCCTGGCGTTCCAGGGCATCCTGCTGGTGCTGCTCAGCGGCGGCAAGAACGTCTCGATCCGCGACACGTTCGTGCTGGCGGTGGCCAACAACAACATGTCGGCCGCGCTCAGCTGGGGCCTCGCGGTCGTCGCGGTGACGGCGTACGGGGTCGTGCAGTTCATGCGGATCCGCGGGCGGGCCGCCCGGGGCCTGGTCACCGAGCCGATCGGTATCGTGCTGGGACGTATCGTCGGGCTCGCCGTGCTGTTGTTCGCGGCGGTCGCCGTACTGACCCAGGAGCGCAGCATCAATCCGTTGATCATCTCGGTGAAGGGTGTGCCGATCGTCGCCCCGATGATCGCGGTGGCGCTGGTCGTGTGGACCTTCGTGCTGGGGCGCACCACGTACGGCCGGCACATCTACGCCGTCGGCGGCAACACCGAGGCGGCCCGCCGCGCGGGCATCCCGGTGGACCGGATCCGGATCTCGGTCTTCGTCATCGGCTCGTTCATGGCCGCCATCGGCGGCATCGTGGCGGCCAGCCGGGCCAACTCCGTCGACCCGAACTCCGGCGGCAGCAACGTCCTGCTGTACGCGGTGGGCGCGGCCGTGATCGGCGGCACCAGCCTCTTCGGCGGCAAGGGCCGGATCATGGACGCGGTGATCGGCGGCGCGGTGATCGCGGTGATCGACAACGGCATGGGCCTGATGGGCTTCAGCGCCGGCCAGAAGTTCATCTTCACCGGCCTCATCCTGCTGGCCGCGGCCAGCGTCGACGCGCTGTCGCGGCGCAGGGCAGCAGCCACCGGCAACCGATGAACGAGCCGAACGGCAAGGAGGCCGCGCGCTGATGCGAGCCGGGCCCAGCCAGGAAGAGGTACGCCGGCACAACCTGGGCACCCTGCTCCGATACGTACATGTTCATGGCGCTACGTCCCGGGCGGAGCTGACCACCAAGCTGGGCCTGAACCGCAGCACCATCGGCGCGCTGACCGCCGATCTGGCCGCCGCCGGGCTGGTCACCGAGCGGCCACCCGACCGCACCAGCCGGGCCGGACGACCTTCCCTGGTCGTCCGGCCCGAGTCGTCCCAGGTCTACGCGTACGCGCTGAGCATCGAGGTGGACCGGCTGCGGGCCGCCCGGGTCGGGCTCGGCGGCCAGATCCTGGACCGGCGCGAGACCGACCGCCCGCGCGGCATGCAGGTCATCGACGCGATCCAGCCGCTGGCCGGCTTCATCCACGAGATGCGGATCGACGTCCCCGAGGGCGCCCGGTACGTCGGCGGCGGCCTGGCGGTGGCCGGCATGGTCCGCCGCGACGACGGCATGGTCCGGCTGGCACCCACCATCGGCTGGGTCGAGGAGCCGGTCGGCGAGGCGCTGAGCGAGGAGATCGGCTACGTCGGCCCGCTCATCGTCGGCAACATCGCCGACGTGTCCGCCCAGGTGGAGCACAGCCGCGGCGCGGCGGCGGGCTGCGACAACGTCATCTACCTGTACGGCGACGTGGGCGTCGGCGGCGGCATCATCGCGGGCGGCCGCCGGGTCACCGGCCACGGCGGCTACGGCGGCGAGGTCGGCCACATGGTGGTCAACCCGAAGGGCCGCCCGTGCGGTTGCGGCTCGCGCGGCTGCTGGGAGACGGAGATCGGCGAGTTCGCGCTGCTCGAACTGGCCGGCCGGGCCCACCTGAGCGGCAGCGAGGCGGTGCTGGAGGTGGTGGACGCGGCGATGCGCGGCGACTGGGTGGCCCAGCAGGCGGTCCGCCGGGTCGGCGACTGGATCGGCCTCGGCGTCGGCAACCTGATCAACATTTTCAACCCCGAAGTGGTGATCTTCGGCGGCACGCTGCGCGACATCTACCTGGTGGCGGCGGCCCAGATCCGCAGCCGCCTGAACGAGGTGGCCCTGCCGGCCTGCCGCGAGCACGTCCGGCTGCGTACTCCCGAACTCGGCACGGACGCGGCGCTGATCGGCGCGGCGGAACTCGCCTTCGAACGGCTGCTGGCCGACCCATTGTTGTGACCCAGGAGATAGAGTGCGCGCGTGAGTATTCGCGCCTCCGACGAGGATCGGCAGCGGATCGTGGCCGCGCTCGAGCGGCACACCGGTGCCGGCCGGCTGACCCTGGACGAGTTCGCCCAGCGGGTCGGGGTGGTCAGCGACGCCCGGACCATGGACGAGCTGGCGGCGGTCGTCAGCGACCTGCCCGCCGAAACCCCCGAGGAGAAGCAGCGCCGCGAGCTGCTGGTCGTCTTCGCGGTCGCCCTGATCACGCTGGTGTTGCTCGGGGTGGCGCTGGCGCTGCGGTGACCGGCGGCGCGCCATGCCACGAGGCCCACAGCGCCGCGTAGGAACCGCCCGCCGCCACCAGTTCGTCGTGCGAGCCGAGCTCGGTGATCCGGCCGTCCTCCACCACCGCCACCCGGTCCGCGTCGTGCGCCGAGAAGAGCCGGTGCGCGATGGCCACCACCGTGCGGCCCTTCAGCACCGCCGCCAGCGACCGCTCCAGGTCCCGGGCGGCGCGCGGGTCCAGCAGCGACGTCGCCTCGTCCAGCACCAGCGTGTGCGGGTCCGCCAGGACCAGCCGGGCCAGCGCCACCTGCTGCTCCTGCGCCGCCGACAGCGTCGCCCCGCCGGCGCCGACCTCCGTGTCCAGCCCGGCCGGCAGCGCGTCGGCCCACGGCAGGGCGTGCACGGCGGCCAGCGCGGCGCGCACCTCGTGCTCCGCCGAGCCCGGCCGGACCATGGCGACGTTGTCGCGCAGCGTACCCATGAAGACGTGATGTTCCTGGCTGACCAGCGCGACCTCGGTGCGCAGCCGGTGCAGCGGCAGGCCGGCGAGCGGCACCCCGCCGACCGTGATCGAGCCCTCGACGGGCGCGTAGACCCCGGCGAGCAGCCGGCCCAGGGTGGACTTGCCGGCACCGGACGGTCCGACGATCGCCAGCCGCTCCCCCGGCTCGATGGTCAGCGAGATGCCGTGCAGCACCGGACGGCCCGCGACGTACGAGAATCGCACGCCGTCGGCGACGATCCGGGCGCCGCGCGGCGTCTCGCCCTCCGCCGGCGCCGCGTCGGGGGTGTCCGCCACGCCCAGCAGCCGGGCCAGCGAGGCGGCGCCGACCTGGAACTCGTCCAGCCAGCCGAGGAACCGGTCGAGCGGGTCGATCAGCAGCCGGGCGTAGAGCACCGCCGCGGTGACCTGGCCCAGGCTGACCCAGCCCTGTAGGTAGAACCAGCCGCCGATGCCCAGCGTGCCGACGACCGGCAGCAGGTAGCCGATCTCCACGGTCGGCGACCACACCGTCCGCAGGAACAGCGTGTATCGCTCCGCCCGGTAGGAGCGGCGCAGGTCGGCGTCCGTACGCCGGATCCGGTCCTGCTGCCGGCGCAGCGCGTCGACCGTTCGGGCGCCCTCGACGGTCTCCGCGAGACCGTCGGTGACCTGCGAGTAGGCGGCGTTCTCGCGCAGGTAGCCGGGGCCGGCCCGGCGCAGGTACCAGCGGGCGGAGAGCCCGAGCACCGGCACCGCGAGCAGCAGCGGCAGGGCGAGCAGCGGGCTGACCAGGATCAACGCGCCCACCGTCAGCGCGGCGGTGAGCAGCGCGATCATCGTCTCGGGCACCGCGAAGCGCACGCACCGCGACAGCGCGTCGACGTCCCGCGACATCCGGGTGAGCAGGTCGCCGGTGCCGGCCCGCTCCACCGTGGACAGCGGCACGGCCAGCACCCGGTCCACGAAGTCCTCCCGCAGCTCGGCCAGCACCCGCTCACCGAGCCGGGCCGAGGCCAGGTAGGCGAACCGGACCAGCGCCGCCTGCACCGCGATGAACCCGGCGATGGTCAGCGCGATCCGGTTGACGGTGCCCATGCCGGCGCCGTGCTGCAGTGAATCGACCAGTTCGCCGAGCAGCCGCGGCCCGGCGAGGCCGGCGATCGCGGCGAAGGCGTGCAGCGCCACGGCGAGGATCAGGGGACGGGGATGCCGGCGGAACAGCGTGCGGGCGTACCGGCGGACCTGGGCGGTGTCCGCCACGGGCAGCGCGTTGCTCACTCCCGCAACACCATCCTCGCGTAGCCCTGGCTGCCGACCAGCAGCTCCCGGTGGGTGCCCTCGGCGACCACCCGGTCCGCCACGACGTAGAGGACGACGTCGGCGCGGTCCAGCACCAGCGGGCTGGTGGAGCAGACGACCGTGGTGCGGCCGCGCCTTGCCGGGCCGAGCCGGTCGGCGATCCGGGCCTCGGTGTGCGCGTCGACCGCGCTGGTCGGCTCGACCAGCACGAGCACCTCGGGGTCGGCGATCAGGGCGCGGGCCAGCCGCAGCCGCTGCTGCTGGCCGCCGGAGAAGCTGCGGCCCCGCTCGGCGACCTGCGTGGCGAGCCCCGCGGGCAGCGCCGCGACGATCTCGTCCGCGCCGGCCGCCGCGAGCGCGGCCGTCAGCGGCGCCGCGCGGGTCGGATCCAGATCCGCCCACAGCGGACCGGAGAACAGGCGTGCGTCGTTGTCGGCCACCAGGATCCGGGCACGCACCGTCGCCAGATCAAGATCATTCAACGGTACGCCGGCCAGCGTCGCCGCCGTACCCGGAGCACCGTCGACGTAGCGGCCCAGCCGATCGGTGATGGCGACCGCGTCGGCGGGCAGCGCCGCCGCGATCGCGGTGACCAGGCCCGGCCGCACCACCACCCCGGACACCCGGTCCACCAGCTCGCCGCGCGGCGCGGAGGCCGGCCGGTCCGGGTCCGGCAGGTCGGTACGGGTCCGCAGCATCCCCACCACCCGGCGGCCGGAGACGTGCCCCCGGGTCAGCTTGTCGAGCGTCTCGGTGAGCTGCCGCAGGGGCGCGACCAGGAACGCCGCGTACCCGTAGAAGGAGACCAGCTGCCCGACGGTGATCCGCCCGGACAGCGCGAAGCGGGCGCCCAGCCAGGTCACCAGGACCAGGAAGATGCCCGGCAGCAGCACCTGGGCGGCCTCCAGCAGCGCCTCCACCGAGGCCACCCGCAGCCCGGCCGCGCGCAGCACCTGGGACTGCTCCCGGTAGCGCCCGGACATGACCGGCTCGCCGCCCACCCCGCGCAGCACCCGCAGCCCGCCGACCAGGTCGGTGGCCCGGCCGGTCAGCCGACCCTGCTGTTCGCGGTACGCCTGCTGACGGCGGTGCAGCGGCCGGATCAGCAGACCCACCACGGCCATCAGCAGCGGCACGCCGAGCAGCACGACCAGCCCCAGCGGCACCGAGGTGAGCAGCAGGATGACCACCACGGTGACGATCGCGACCAGCGAGCCGGAGCCACGGGCGGTGATGTCCAGGGCGCCGCCGATGTGGCCGAGATCGGCCGTGCCGATGGCGACAACCTCGCCCGCGTCCAACCGGCGCGGCAGCGACGAGCCGAGCCGGTTCGACTGCCGGACGGTCACCTGGACGGTGCGGTAGGCGGCGGCGAGCCAGTTGAAGACGGCCAGCCGGTGCCGGGTGACCCCCGCGCCCGCCTGAATCAGGCCGATGCCGAGCAGCACCGCGCACCAGGTGAACAGGGCCCCGCTGTCCCGGTGGGTCAGGCCGGCGTCGATGGCCCTGCCGACAACCGCCGGGACCAGCGCCTGGCAGACCATCCAGACGATGCCGAAGATCACCCCGCCGGTGACGGATGGCCACGTGCGCCGGGCGAGCCAGCCCAGGTATCGGGTGGCGGACCGGTCGTCGGGAATGCCGGGTTCGGCAGGTGGCAGCTCGCGCATTCTCTCCTGACGGTACGGAAGCGAGCCGCCCGGAGCGAGCGCGTTATCTATCGACGGGTGTGAAATCCCAGACGTGCGGCGCGCGGGCGATCAGGCGCTCCGGCGGCGCGGGCAGGTCGGCGGGGGTGTGCCGCCACCGGGAGATGACCACGATGCGGTGGTCGGTCGAGGAATAGACCTCGCTCGACACGTACGACGGCAGCACCTCCACCTGCGGCAACGCCACGTCGCAGACCCAGGTGAGCAGCTCGGCGAAGCCGCTGCCCAGGGCCCGCGCCTCCCACATGCGTGCGATCATGCTGATTCCTACCCCGCCACAGTGACCAAGGTCAATGGCATCGCGGAATCGGCCGGCAGATCGAGACGGCTGGGCGCGATCCCGGCGGCGACCAGGTGCGAGCCGAGCGCGGCGACCATCGCGCCGTTGTCCGTGCACAGCCCCGGGCGCGGCACCCGCACCCGGATGCCCAGCTTGGCGGCGCGCTCCTCGGCGAGCAGCCGCAGCCGCGAGTTGGCGGCCACCCCGCCACCGATGATCAGCGTCTCGACGCCGTACTCCCGGCAGGCGTCCAGGGCCTTGCTGGTCAGCACGTCACAGACGGCGTCCTGGAAGCTGGCCGCGACGTCGGCGATCGGCACCGGCTCGCCGCTGCGCTCGCGGGCCTCCACCCACCGGGCCACGGCGGTCTTCAGCCCGGAGAAGGAGAAGTCGAAGCGGTGCTTGAGCCGGTCCTTGGGCGCGGTGAGTCCACGCGGGAAGGCGATCGCGGCGGGGTCGCCGTCGCGGGCGGTCCGGTCGATCACCGGGCCACCGGGAAAGCCCATGCCGAGCAGCCGGGCGACCTTGTCGAACGCCTCCCCGGCCGCGTCGTCGATGGTCGCGCCAAGCGGCGTCACGCCGGCGGTGAGATCGTTCACCAACAGCAGCGAGGAGTGGCCGCCGGAGACGAGCATGGCGATCGCCGGCTCGGGCAGCGGTCCGTGCTCAAGGGTGTCGACGGCGACGTGGGCGGCGAGGTGGTTGACGCCGTAGATGGGCTTGTCGGCGGCGAGCGCGTACCCCTTGGCGGCGGCGACCCCGACGAGCAGCGCCCCCGCGAGGCCCGGCCCAGCGGTCACCGCGATCGCGTCGATGTCGGCAAGGGTGACCCCGGCCTCGTCGAGCGCCCGTTGCATGGTCGGCACGATCGCCTCGAGATGCGCCCGGCTGGCGACCTCGGGCACCACCCCACCGAACCGGGCATGCTGGTCGACGCTGGAGGCCAGCGCGTCGGCGAGCAGGGTATGCCCCCGGACGATGCCGACGCCGGTCTCGTCGCAGGAGGTCTCGATCCCGAGGACCAGAGGCTCGTCAGGCACTTCGCATCATCACCAGGGCGTCGGTGTTGCTGGGCTGGTAGTAGCCGCGCCGCAGGCCGACGGGCTCGAAGTCGTAGCCGGCGTAGAGCCGCTGGGCGGGCGCGTTGTCGACGGCGACCTCGAGCAGCACCTTGCGCTTGCCGGCCTCGGCAAGCAGCGCCTCCAGCAACTGCCGCCCGATGCCGCCGCGCTGGGCCCGCCGGTCGACGGCGATGTTCTGCACCCAGGACTCCTCCCGGTCGATGATCGCCAGGCCCGCATAGCCGGCGACCTTCTCGTTCTCCTCCGCGACCAGGTAGAAGCGCCGCTGCGCGAGCTCGTTCCAGAACATGGCGGCCGACCACTTCTCCGCGCCGAACAGATCCTCCTCGATCGGCAGGACCTCGGCGATGTGCCACCACCGGAACCGGGTGAGGCGCATCAGGGCAGCACAGCCTTGCGGGCGGCCGGCTCGACGGCATCAGGCCGGCGCAGGTAGAGCGGGGTGAGCGGGTCACCCGGCGCCCGGCCACGGATCTGCTCGGCAGCCAGGGCGATCAGCGCCTCGCCGGAGGGGTAGAGCAACCGGTCGTCGATCGGGATGCCGAAGATCTCGCTGTATTTGAGCGCACCCTCGCCGACGGCCCGATCGGCCTCGACCAGGACCTCGGCGGGCTTCGCGACATCCGGGCCGGAGACCCGGACGCCGCCGGCGTAGGTGGCAAAATAGACCTCACGCCGGCGGGCGTCGGTGGCGACCAGCACCCGGCCGGGACCGGCGGCCCGGCCAAGAGCATCAAGCGAGCAGATCCCGTACGTGGGGATGCCCAGCGCCTGCCCCATGGCGGCGGCGGTCGCCAGGCCCACCCGCAGCCCGGTGAACGGCCCGGGGCCGAGCCCGGCGACGATCGCGGCCAACTCCCGCGGGCGCACCCCGGCATCGTCGAGAACGAGCTGAATCTGGGGCGCGAGCCGCTCACCGTGGGCGCGGGGATCGACGGTACGCCGCTCGGCGATCCCCTTCATGCCACTGTCGGTGACCTCCCCGAGAGCGGCGGTCACCGCGGGAGTGGAGGTGTCCAGAGCGAGAACGAGCACCAGAGAACCCTAACCGCCGGAAAGCGGCCCAGCGGAGCCGGGCGCCGACTCACACCCGGCCGCGGGCTTGGGCCGGGCACCGACTCACACCCGGCCTCGGGCTTGGGCCAGGCGCCGACTCACACCCGGCCCCGGGCTTGGGCCAGGCGCCGACTCACACCCGGCCCCGAGCCTGGGCCGGGCGCCGATTGGCGGCCGGGCCGCTGTGGGCGGGTGAGGTCAGGCTCGGGGGTCCCAGTCGATCAGGGCGCGGCCGGCGTCGGCCAGGGCCTTGTTCGCCGCGCTGAACGGGCGGGAGCCGCGGAAACCCTTCGGGTTCAGCGGGCTCGGGTGGCCCGCCTCCAGCACCACGTGCGCGGGATTGGTGACCAGCGCCGCCTTCTTGCGGGCATAGCTGCCCCAGAGCAGGAACACCACGCGCTCGTCGCGGGCGTTCAGCGCCCGGATCGTCGCGTCGGTGAACGCCTCCCATCCCTTGTTCGCGTGGGAGGCGGCCGCTGCCGCGCGCACGGTCAGGACCGCGTTGAGCAGCAGCACCCCCTGCCGCGCCCAGCCGGTGAGGTCGCCGCTGGTCGCGGGCGGCACGGCGACGTCCTCCGCCAGCTCCTTGAAGACGTTGCGCAACGACGGCGGGATCCGCACCCCGTCCCGGACGCTGAAGCTCAGCCCGTGCGCCTGCCCCGCCCCGTGATACGGGTCCTGGCCCAGGATCAGCACCCGGGCCTGCTCGGGCGGGCACAACCGGTATGCCGCGAACAGATCCTCGACAGGCGGATACACCGTCTGCGTCTCGTACTGCTCGGCGACGAAGGCGCCGAGGGCCGTCGTGGCCGCCTCGTCGAGGAACGGCGTGAGCTCCGTGCGCCAGGCGGGCGGGAGCAGATCGGGCAGGTTCACCCGACATCGAGGGCGGAAGCCCGGTCCTTCAGGGCCGGGAGGAAGCCCGGCACCAAGCTCGCGGTGTGTCGCATGAGTCCACTCTTTCTATCGAAGGTCACAATCATTGAATGTTGGTGACCGAGCTGTTGAAGCTGGCCCCGACAGGTGAGCAGGTCACGATGCTCTATGCCACCATGCGCGCGTGCAACGCGGCGGCGAACCGGGTCGCCGAGGTCGCCTTCGCGCACCGCACCGCCAACAAGATCGCGTTGCAGAAGATCGTCTACGCCGACCTGCGCGCCGACTACGGGCTCAGCTCGCAGATGGCGGTCCGCGCCATCGCGAAGGCCTGTCAGGCGTACAAACGAGACAAGAACATCAAGCCGATGTTCCGACCAGACGGGGCGGTCCAGTACGACCAGCGGATCCTGACCTGGCAGGGCCGCGACACGGTCTCGATCCTCACCCTGACCGGCCGGATCATCGTCCCGATCGTCTACCAGGGCCGGTGGACCAAGGTCCCCGGCACCGTCGTACGCGGTCAGGCCGACCTGATCGTCCGCGACAGCAAGTGGTACCTCGCCGTCGTCATCGACGTCCCCGAACCACCCCGTGGTGGGGAGCCGTCCGGGTGGCTCGGTGTCGACCTGGGTGTGGTCAACCTGGCCGTCGACTCCGACGGCACCGTCCACACCGGCAAGGCCGTCCGGGCAATGCGCCGCCGCCACAGCCAGCTCCGCGCCCGATTGCAGGCCAAGGCCACCAAATCCGCCAAGCGGCTGCTCAAGAAACGCCGCCGCAAGGAATCCCGGTACGCACGGGACGTCAACCACTGCATCAGCAAGAAACTCGTTCGGACGGCCAAAGGCACCGGACGCGGGATCAAGCTCGAAGACCTGAGCGGGATCCGCGCCCGGATCACGGTTAAGAAGGCTCAGCGGTCCGACCTGCACTCGTGGGCGTTCTACCAGCTCCGCCAGTTCGTCGACTACAAGGCCGCCATCGCCGGTGTGCCAGTCGTGCTGGTGGACCCCCGTAACACCTCGCGGGAATGCCACGAGTGCGGGCATATCGACAAACGGAACCGCCGCACCCGCGACGCATTCCTCTGCCTGCGGTGCGGGCACGCTGGCCCCGCCGACCACAACGCTGCGCGCAACATCGCGCGCAGGGCTGCCGTCATGCAGCCCAACGCGGCGTAACCCTCGCAGCCAGCGGGGCAAACGACTGCAAGCTCGGTCCCTCACGACCGAGTTCATGACAGCTTCTCCAGTCGGGCGGCCCAGTCGCCGCCGTGGGGGATGAGGTCGATGATCCGGGTGTCGTCGTCGAGCCGGTCGAGCCGGACGGCCAGGTATTCGTCGTTGAGCTGTTCCACCAGGCCGGCGCCCCACTCGACCACGGTGACGGCGTCGGCGGCGGACGCGTCCAGGTCGAGGTCGTCGATCTCGGCGCGCGGGTCGGCCGCGTCGCCCAGCCGGTAGGCGTCGGCGTGCACCAGCGGCACCGCGCCACCCCGAGCGGGGTCGGGCCGGTGCACGCGCGCGATGACGAACGTCGGCGAGGTGACGGCGCCGAGCACGCCGAGCCCCGCGCCGATGCCCTGCACCAGCGCGGTCTTGCCGGCCCCCAGCGGACCGGTGAGCAGCAGCAGGTCGCCGGGGCGCAGCACGGCGGCGAGGCGCCGGCCGAAGGTGTGCGTGTCGTCCACTGTGGCCAGCCGGATGCCGGTCGGGATCAAGAGATCTTCTCCAGGAAGGGAATCAGCGCCGCGTTGACCTCGTCGGCCTTCTCCAGCATGACCACGTGGCCGCTGTTGTCGATCTTCACGAGCGCCGCCTCGGGCAGGTGCCGCAGGATCTCCTCAGAGTGGGTCACCGGGGTCAGATAGTCGTTGGTGCCCACCAGCACCAGCACCGGCACGCCCCGCAGCGCGGACAGCGCCGGGAAGCGATTGTGCGTGTAGAGCGTGTGCAGGTATTTGGTGAGGGTCTCGACGGAGGTCTTCGCATTCATCTGCTCCACGAAGGTGACCAGCGACGGGCTGGGCCGGGCGTCGCCGAAGCCGTACCGGCGGGTGAGCAGCCAGGCCAGGTCGCCGACCGCGACGCGGGCCTTGTCGATCGCGCCGCCGCCGATGCGGGCCGCGCCGCCCCAGATCCCGAAGAAGGGCGCGCTGGCCCGCGCGACCAGCGAGGGAAGGCCGAGCTTGCTCTTGTCGATCAGACCGGCCGAGGTGGACATCAGCACGACGCCGGTGACCCGCTCGCCGAACCACTCCGGAAACTGCTCGGCGAACGCCATGATCGTCATGCCGCCCATCGAGTGCCCGACCAGGATGATGTGCCCCTCCGGCACGGTCTCGTCGAGCACGGCCGCCAGCGACTTGCCGAGCGCGGCGATGTCATAGTCGCCCGACTGCAGCCGGCTGGACCGCCCATGGCCGGGCTGGTCGTAGAAGACGAGCCGGTATTCGCCCAGCTCGGCCAGCGCCTGCCGCTGGAAGTAGAACGTGCCCATGTCCAAGGCGAAACCGTGCACGAAGACGACGGTGGGCTTGGCGCCGGCGACCGTCGGCTCGACGATCTCGACGTGCAGATCGGTGCCGTCGGCGGCCGTGACGGTCACCTGGTGGTCGAAGGGCTGGTCGCCGAACTCCTCGTCGGCATAGGGGTCGCCGGGCGCGTTCAGCGACTTGCGCACCAGGGCCCGCTCGACGGCGAAGGCCGTGGCCAGGCCGGCCGCGGCGACACCGATGGCGGCGCCGACTATGCCGACCTGCTTGGCCCGCCGGCGGGGGCCGGACCTCGCGGATGACTTCGAGGGACTCACGTGTCCTCCCCTGTGCCGGCAGTGCGGTCGTAGACCCGGGGCACGCGGGAGCCACCGAAGCGGGTCACGATCACGTGTCCTCCCCTGTGCCGGCGGTGCCGTCGTAGACCCGGGGGACGCGGGAGCCACCGAAGCGGGTCACGATCTCGTAGTTGATCGTGCCGATCGCCTCGGCCCAGTCGGTGGCGGTGGGTGCGCCGTCGTCGCCCGGGCCGAAGAGGGTCGCCACGTCTCCCGCCGCGACCGGGTCGTCGCCGCAGTCGAGCACGATCTGGTCCATGCAGACGCGGCCGGCGATCGTACGGGTGCGCCCGCCGAGCGCCACCGGACCCACATTGGACGCGTGCCGGGGCACCCCGTCGCCGTAGCCGAGCGGCACCAGGGCCAGCGTCGTCTCCTTCGACGTGTGATAGGCGTGCCCGTAGGAGACGCCCTGGCCCGCCGGGACCCGCTTGGTCAGCGTGACCCGGGCGCGGGCGGTCATCGCCGGCCGCAGACCCGTCGGGCGCCCGGCCGGGAGCGGCGACAGCCCGTAGATGGCCAGGCCGGGCCGGACCAGGTCGTAGTGTGCGTCGGGACGGGTCAGCGTGGCCGCCGAGTTGGCGATGTGGCGGTAGCGGGGCTCGATGCCGAACTGCTCCGCCGTGGCCAGCCCCTCGGCGAACACGGCGAGTTGGTGATCGACCGTCTCGTGGCCGGGGGCGTCGGCGTAGACGAAGTGGCTCCAGACGCCGACGATCTCCGCCTCGCCGTCGGCCTGGGCCTTCGCCGCCGCTTCGAGCAGGGTGGGCCACTCGGCCGGGGTGGCGCCGCCGCGGGCCAGGCCGGTGTCGAGCTTGAGGTGCACCCGGACCGGTCGCTGCACCCGGCGGGCGGCCGCGACCAGCTCGCCGAACTGGGCGAGGCTGCCCGCGCTGAGGTCGACGTCGGCCGCGACGCCGTCGTGCAGCGGCAGGCCCGGGGCGATCAGCCAGGCCAGCACCGGCGTGCTGAGCCCGGCCCGCCGCAGGGCCAGCGCCTCGTCCAGGGTGGCGACGCCCAGCCAGGTCGCCCCGCCGGCCAGCGCCGCCCGGGCGACCGGCACCATGCCGTGCCCATAGCCGTCAGCCTTGACCACCGCCATGACCTCGGCGGTGGTGCCGGCGCGCAGCGTCGCGACGTTGTCCCGGATAGCGTCCAGATCTACCCGGACCTCGGCTTGCCACATGCTCACAGCCTACTTATCGGTACGACAAAAACCCGGTCACAGCAGATCGGCAAGGACCGGACGCAGCGCGGCGGCCACGTCCTCGGACGTCACCGGGCCGTCCTGCGCGGCCCGGCGCCCGGCCAGCCCGTGCACGTAGGCGGCCATGATGGCCGCCTGCTCGGCGGGCAGGCCGGCGGCGAGCAACGAGCCGAGCAGCCCGGCGAGCACGTCGCCGCTGCCGGCCGTGGCCAGCGCCGCGGTGCCGGTCGGGTTGGCCCACACCTCGCCCGCCGGGGTGGCCACGATGGTCCTGTCCCCCTTGAGCAGCACCACCGCGTTGGTCCAGGCAGCGAGCCGGCAGGCCGCGGCGATCCGGTCGGCGCCCGGTTGCTCGCCGGCCAGCCGGGCGAACTCACCGTCATGCGGCGTGATCACCAATGGAGCGTCCCGGCGCAGGTCGGCGGCGTGCTGGCCGTCCACGAGCAGGGTCAGCGCATCGGCGTCGAGCAGCACCGGCAGGGCGGTGGCGAGCACGCTGCGCAGCTCGGTGCGGGCCGCGTCGTCGGTGCCCAGGCCGGAGCCGCAGACCCAGGCCTGGACCCGGCCGGCCTCGGCCACCCGCTTCGCGGCCACCACGGCCGGATGCCGGCGCAGCACGTCACGGTCGGCGCTGCCGGCATACCGCACCATTCCGGACGGCCCGGCGAGCGCACCCGTGACGGACAGCACAGCGGCGCCGGGATAGGTCGCGGAACCCGTGGCGACGCCCACGACGCCACGGCTGTATTTGTCGGAAACCGCGCTCAGCCTCGGCCACCAGGCGGCGATGTCGGCGGCCTCGGGCACCCGCACCGCCGGGTCGGAATGCAGCGTGGCACCCAGGCCGATGTCGACCAGGTCGACGAGGCCGGCCAGGGTCGCGGCCGGGCCGACGACGTGCGCGGGCTTGAGGCAGCCGAAGGTGACGGTGACGTCGGCGTGCACGGCCTCGCCGGGCACGTCACCGGTGTCGACCGCGACCCCGCTAGGCACGTCCACGGCGACGACCGGCGGCCGCCCGCCGTCCCGGCCACGCAGCTCGGGCAGGCGCTTGACCAGCACCGCCGCGTCCGGGCGCAGCCCACCGCTGGCGCCGATGCCGACGATGCCGTCGACCACCAGGTCGGCCCGGGCCGGCAGCTCGGTGACGGTCACGCCACCCGCGCGGCGCAGGGCGGCAAGGCCCGCGAGATGCACCCGGTCGGGCCGCAGCAGCACGGCCTTGACACCGGCACCGCGGGCTGCGAGCGCGGCACCCGCAAACAACGTGTCACCGCCGTTGTCACCGCTGCCGACCAGCAACAGCACGGTGGCGCCGTAGACACCGCCGGACTCTCGCAGCAGCAGGGCACACCGGCGGGCCAGCCCCGCCGCCGCGCGCTGCATGAGCGTGCCCGACGGAAGGGTCGCCATCAGGGCCTTCTCCGCCGCACGGACATCCGCCACGCGCCACGCCTGCCGCATGCTCCAAACCCCCTGGGAACTCAAATGTCGAACTTGCCTGGGTCTTCCGCTGCGGTCACATCAGGCCTCCGCGACGACCATCGCGGAGGCGATGCCCCCGTCGTGCGACAGCGACAGATGCCAGCGGCTGACACCGCGCTCGGCCGCCACCGCCGCAACCGTGCCGGAGACGGTCAGCCATGGCCGCCCGTCCGGATCGGTGACCACCTCGCAGTCGTGCCAGCGCAGCCCGACGGGCGCGCCGAGCGCCTTGGCGACGGCCTCCTTGGCCGCGAACCGCGCGGCCAGCGACTCCGGCGATCTCGGATTATTCGAGGAGGTCATCCGCTCCGAGTCGGTGAAGAGCCGGTCGGCGAGCAGCGGCGTGCGCTCCAACGCCTTGGCGAACCGCTCCACCAGCACGACGTCGATCCCCACAGACACGATCACAGGAGCAACCTTATCGGCCCGCGATCCGCCGCGGCCGGTCGTGCGCCAGGGCTGTGGATAACGGGGGTACGCCCTCAGCGGTTGTCCACAGGGGCACGTCCGCCAGCCCCGCGTTCCCCTAACGTCGTCGGCCGAACGCCTTTCCGACCTGGAGGTTGCCGATGACGTCCGAGCTCGAAGTCGACGCCGCAGCGGTCCGCGCCTGGGCCACTGCGCTGTCCGCGACAGCCGCCCGGATCAGCAGTGATCCCCCGCCGCCACCGGGCGGGCCGACCTGGTCCTCGACGGATGCGGCAGCGGCGGCCGCAGACGCCGCCCGGATGCGGCTACGGACGCTCGCGGAGGACATCACGGCGACCGCCCGGCAGGCAACAGCGGCAGCCGACGACTACGACGACGCGGACGACCGAGCCGCCGCACGCCTGCGGCAGGTCCCCCAGCTCACCACCGGCAGGGCCGCGGCGTGACGCTCATCAGCTACGCGCAGCTGCGCACGACCGATCCCCGGCGCTGGCGCGACACCGCCACCGCCTGGCGGGCCTGGGCCGCGACCGCCGGCCGGTGGGCGGCCGAGCTGCGCGCCCACGCGGCCCGGCTGCGCACGATCTGGACCGGATCCGCCGCCGAGGCCGCCACGGGCCGCCTGGCCGCGCTGATCCGCCGGCTGAATCTCTTCCGGCTCGACTGCTGGGCCGCCGACCAGGCGCTGAGCGAGTTCGCAGCGGGCCTGACCAGAAGCAGGTCCATGCTGGCGGCCACACCCGCGGGCATCTCCATCGCCGGCAACGGCACGGCCACCGGCCAACCGGCAGGCATCTCCATCGCCGACGACGGCACGGTCAGCGGGCTACCGGCGGCGGCCGTCCGCGACACTGCGGCGACCGTCCAGGCGGCATTGACCATCGCCGCGCAGGCGGACGGGGTCGCGGCGAGCAGACTCGGCGAGCTGCACACGGGCGGGACCGCCACCCCGCCGGCGATCGATCCACCGTCCTGCACGGCCACGCCCGCGGAGGTGCGGCGCTGGTGGGCGGCGCTGAGCCCGGCGCAACACCGCTGGCTGCTCGCCACCGACCCGGGCCGGCTCGGTCCGCTGGACGGCATTCCCGCCGCCGCCCGCGACGCGGCAAACCGGCTGACCCTGGACGAGCTGCCGGCCCGGCTGCCCGGCCTCGACGCCCTTCGGGACCGGCTCGCCGCGGGCGACGGGGCGCGGGCATATCTCCTGCGGATCGATCCGGCCGGGGACGGGCAGGCGGTGGTCGCGCTGGGCGACCCGGACCGGGCCGCGAACGTGCTGACCCAGGTGCCCGGCATGACCGCCGACCTCGCGTCGTACGGCGAGGAACTGGTCCGGGCCGAACGGATCGCGGCCCGGGCGGCCGAGCTGGCCCCGGAGACCGCCACCAGCGCGGTCATGTGGCTCGGCTACGACGCCCCGGACTTCGTGCACGAGGCCGCGAGCCGGTCCCAGGCCACCGCGGGCGCGGCCGGACTACGCCGGTTCCAGGAGGGGCTGCGCGCCACCCACCTCGGCCCGCCGGCGCATCAGACCGTGCTGGGCCACAGCTACGGGTCGCTGGTGGTGGGCACGGCGGCGGCTCAGCCAGGCCTCGCCACCGACGAGGTGGTCTTCGTCGGATCGCCCGGCGTCGGTGTGGAGTCGGCCGCCGAGCTGCGGGTGCCGCCCGGTCAGGTGTGGTCCTCGACGTCGCGGTCCGACGTCATCCAGTGGGCGGCGGTCTCGCCGCGGAGCCTGGCCGAGGATCTCGCCCTCAGCCAGGCGGGGCCGGTTGGGGCCCTGGTGGCCTTCGCCCGGCCGGAGAACGACCTGTATTTCGGCACCAACCCGAGCGACCCGGCGTTCGGCGCCCGCGTGTTCGCGAGCGAGCCGGACGCCGGGCACCTCGGCTACTTCAAGCCCGGCAGCGCGGCGCTCGACGCGCTCGCGGCCATCACGGTGGGGCGCGGCGATGTCATTCCACGGTGACGGACTTGGCCAGGTTCCGCGGCTGGTCGACGTCGTGGCCCCGGGCCGCGGCGATCTCGCAGGCGAGGATCTGCAGCGGCACGGTGGTCATCAGCGGCGCGAGCAGCGTCGGCGTGCGGGGCACCACGATCAGGTGGTCGGCGAAGGCACGGACCGCGTCGTCGCCCTCCTCGGCGATCACGATGGTGCGGGCGCCGCGGGCGCGCACCTCCTGGATGTTCGAGACGACCTTGTCCCGCAGCACGCCGCGCCCGGCCGGGGAGGGCACCACGCAGACGACCGGGGTGCCCTCGTCGATCAGGGCGATCGGCCCGTGCTTCAGCTCGCCGGCCGCGAAGCCCTCGGCGTGCATGTAGGCGAGCTCCTTGAGCTTGAGCGCACCCTCCAGCGCGACCGGGAAGCCGACGTGCCGGCCGATGAACAGCACGGTCGACGCGGTCCGCAGGTCGCGGGCCAGCGCACGGACGTCTTCCATGCCGGTGAGCAGCTCGCGCAGGTCGTCCGGGGTGCGCTGCAGCCGGGCCACCACGTCGGCGACCTCGTCGGCGTACATGACGCCACGGATCTGGGCCAGGTGCAGGCCGATCAGGTAGCAGGCGACCAGCTGGGTCAGGAACGCCTTGGTGGAGGCCACCGCGATCTCGGGCCCGCCGTGGGTGTAGAGCACCGCGTCGGACTCGCGCGGGATCGTCGAGCCGTTGGTGTTGCAGATGGCCAGGACCCGGGCCTTCTGCTCCTTGGCGTGCCGCAGCGCCATCAGCGTGTCCATGGTCTCGCCGGACTGGCTGATCACGATGACCAGGGTCGAGCGGTCCAGGATCGGGTCGCGGTAGCGGAACTCGCTGGCCAGCTCGACCTCGCAGGGGATGCGGGTCCAGTGCTCGACCGCGTACTTGGCGACCATGCCGGCGTGGTAGGAGGTGCCGCAGGCGATGATGAAGACCTTGTCGACGTCGCGGAGGTCCTGGTCGGTGAGGCGAACCTCGTCCAGGACGATCTCGCCGCGGTCGGAGAGCCGGCCGAGCAGGGTGTCCGCGATCGCCTGGGGCTGCTCGGCGATCTCCTTCAGCATGAAGTAGTCGTAGCCGCCCTTCTCCGCGGCCGAGGCGTCCCAGTCGATGTGGAATTCCTTGCCGGTCGCGGCGGCGCCGGCGAAGTCGGTGATCTCGATGCCGGCGGCCGTGATCAGCACGACCTGGTCCTGGCCCAGCTCGACGGCCTCGCGGGTGTGCTCGATGAACGCGGAGACGTCGCTGGCGAGGAAGTTCTCGCCGTCGCCCCGGCCGACCACCAGCGGCGAGTTGCGGCGGGCGGCGACGACCGCGTCGGGGACGTCGACGTCTACCGCCAGCAGGGTGAAGGCGCCTTCGAGCCGGCGCACGGTGCGGCGCATGCCCTCGGCCAGCAGCTGCGGGCCGTCCAGCGCGGCGTCCTGCCCGGCTTCGCGCAGTGCGCGCATCTCGGCGGCGAGCAGGTGCGCGGCGCACTCGGTGTCGGTGTCGCTGAGAAACTCGACGCCGGTCGCCTCGAGCTCGGCGCGCAGCCGGGTGAAGTTCTCGATGATGCCGTTGTGGATCACCGCGACCCGGCCGTCGGCCGACAGGTGCGGGTGGGCGTTGCGGTCGGTGGGCCCACCATGGGTGGCCCATCGGGTGTGCCCGATCGCGGTGGAGCCCACCGAAATGCCGTCACCGGCGCGCTCGGCCAGCGCCTTTTCGAGATTCGCCAGCTTGCCGGCCTTCTTCTCGGTCAGGATGACGGAGTCGTCGATGACCGCGATGCCGGCGGAGTCATAACCGCGATACTCCAGCCGGCGGAGCCCGTCGAGGACGATTTGCAGAGCCGGCCGACTGCCGACGTAACCCACGATCCCACACATGGGGGGCAGCGTAGCGGACTTCCGCTCACGGGCGCTGCGCGAGAGGCACACTTTCGCGCATCATCCGTGATCGAAAGAGCCGTTCGGTCGGTCGTGTCCGACTTCGTGGCCAGGTCAGGCACACCGGTGACACGACCGGGTGATCCAAATCTGGCGCGGGGGGCGTACCGTCGGGCGGACACCTGCTCTGGAGAGACGATTGAGCTACCCACCGCCTTCGGACCCGACGCGTCCATACCCCGCGGAAGAACCCGTGTCGGGTCAGCCGTGGTCCACACCGTCGGGCGACTCCCTCGCGGCCGAGCCCTACCAGCCGCCGCGGCCGCCGACGCCGTCTTTCCAGCCCGGCTATGCCCCGCTGCCCACGCCGAACGCCCAGACCAGCGGGCCGCCGGAGGGCTACCCGCCCACCTCGCAGTTCGCCGCGCCGGGCTACCCATCGCCGGACCAGCAGACCGGCTACCTGCCCCCGGACCAGCAGACCAGCTACCTGCCGCCGGACCAGCAGGGCCAGTTCCAGTCGCCGGACCAGCACGGTCAGTTCCCGCCGCCGGCCTACGAGCCGCCCGGCTACGGCCCGCCCGGCGGCGGCTACGGCCCACCTCCCGGTTACGGCCAGCCGCCCGGCTACGGTGCGCCCCCGCCGCCGCCACCGAAGCGCAGCAACGCCCCGCTGATCGCCGTGCTGCTGGCCGTGGTGCTGCTGCTGTGCGCGGGCGGGGTGACCTCGGCTGTGCTGCTCGTCAACAGCGCCAAGAACAAGGCCCAGGAGAAGCTCGAATCCCTGCCGGACCTGCCGACCGCGGTGCCGGGCCTCCCCGACGGCCTGCCCACGGACCTCCCCACCGATCTGCCCACCGACCTGCCGAACCTGCCCACCGACCTGCCGAACCTGCCGGACATCAACCCCGACCAGGAGCTCAAGGTCGAATACGAGGTCACCGGCGACGGCCCGGCCGAGATCATCTACGTGGAGAAGCTCGACGGCAAGACGCAGCGCGTCCGCAACGCCTCGCTGCCGTGGCGCAAGTCCTTCACGATGAAGGGCTCGGCGCTGGTCTCGGTCACCGCCATCCGCGGCGCCACCACGGAGGGAACGCTGAGCTGCAGCGCCAAGATCGACGGCAAGCAGGTGGCTCAGAAGACGAGCGAGGGCACGTTCATCACCGCCTCCTGCACCAAGATCGCCTTCTAGCGAGCCCGCTGCCACGAGCGGGCAGCGGCGCCCGAGCGAGCGGCCGTAGGCTGGCATCGTGACGACGTCGACCCCGGCCGATCCGCTCGTCGGGCGCATGCGCCCGTTCGGCACCACCATCTTCACCGAGATGTCCGCGCTGGCCGCGCGCACCGGCTCGGTCAACCTCGGGCAGGGCTTCCCGGACACGGACGGGCCGCCGGAAATGCTCGCCGCGGCCGCCGCGGCGCTGAGTTCAGGGGCAAATCAGTATCCGCCGCTGACCGGCATCCCGGCGCTACGGGCCGCGATCGTCGCGCACGAGCAGCGGTTCTGGGGCCTGGAGCGAGACCCGGACACCGAGGTGGTGGTCACCGCCGGGGCCACCGAGGCGATCGCCGCGAGCATCCTCGGCCTGTGCGAGCCCGGGGACGAGGTCGTGTGCTTCGAGCCGTACTACGACTCGTACGCGGCCTCGATCGCGCTGGCCGGCGCGGTCCGGCGGCCGGTCACCCTGCGGCCCGGCCCCGACGGGCGGTACGGCTTCGACGAGGGTGAGCTGCGCGCCGCGTTCGGGCCCCGCACCCGGCTGATCCTGCTGAACACGCCGCACAACCCCACCGGCAAGGTCTTCACCGCCGACGAGCTCGGGCTGATCGCCCGGCTCTGCCAGGAGCACGACGTGTACGCCGTGACGGACGAGGTCTACGAGCACCTGGTCTTCACCGACGCCGCCGCGCCGCATCTCCCGCTCGCCACGCTGCCGGGCATGCGGGAGCGCACCCTGCGGATCTCGTCGGCGGGCAAGAGCTTCTCGTGCACGGGCTGGAAGGTCGGCTGGGCGACCGGCCCGGCGCCGCTGGTGTTCGCGACGACGCGGGTCAAGCAGTTCCTGACGTTCGTCAACGCGGGACCGCTGCAGCCGGCGGTGGCAGTGGCGCTGAGCCTGCCGGATTCGTACTTCACCGGCTTCCGCGACGCGCTGCAGTCCCGGCGGGACCGGCTCGTCGCGGGCCTGACCGACGCGGGCTTCGGCGTGCTGCCGTCCGAGGGCACCTACTTCGTGACCGCCGACATCACGCCGCTCGGCGGCACGGACGGCGTCGACTTCTGCCGGGCGCTGCCCGAACGCTGCGGCGTGGTGGCGGTGCCGACCCAGGTCTTCTACGACCATCAGGAGCAGGGCCGGCGCCTGATCCGCTTCGCCTTCTGCAAGCGCGAGGAGGTCATCAATGAGGCCGCAACCCGCCTCCGCACCCTCGCCTGACCCACGAAGGAGGCAGGTCCGGCACAGGGCCGGACCTGCGACTCCGCACGGATGGCGAGACTCAGGCGGGGCTCGCGGAGCGGACCTCGTCTGCCACTCGCTCGGCGACCGTCCGCGCTTGTTCCTCGGTGGCCGCCTCGACCATCACCCGCACCAGGTGCTCGGTGCCCGACGGGCGCAGCAGCACCCGCCCGGTCTCCCCCAGCTCGTCCTCCGCCAGCGCCACCGCGGCCTGCACGGTCGGCGCCGCCGCCCCCGCCTGCCGGTCCTTGACCGGGACGTTGATCAGCACCTGCGGCAGCTTGTGCAGCACCGCCGCCAGGTCGGCCAGGGACTTGCCGCTCTTCGCGATCGTCGCCATCAGGTGCAGGCCGGTCAGCACGCCGTCGCCGGTGGTCGCGAACGCCGGCATCACGATGTGGCCGCTCTGTTCGCCGCCCAGCGCGTAGCCGCCCGCGGCCAGTTCCTCCAGCACGTACCGGTCGCCGACCTTGGTCTCCAGCAGGCGGATGCCCGCCTGCTTCATCGCCAGGCGCAGGCCCAGGTTGCTCATCACCGTCGCGACCAGGGTGTCCTCGGTCAGGCTGCCCGCCTCGCGCATCGCCAGCGCCAGGATCGCCATGATCTCGTCGCCGTCGACCACGTCGCCGGCCGCGGTCACCGCGAGGCAGCGGTCGGCGTCGCCGTCGTGGGCCAGGCCCAGGTCGGCGCCGTGCTCCAGGACGGCCTCGCGGACCGCCTCGAGGTGGGTCGAGCCACAGTTGTCGTTGATGTTGAGGCCGTCGGGGTTGGCGTGGATCGCGATGACCTCCGCTCCCGCCTCCTCGTACGCGGTCGGGCCGACCTCGCTGGCCGCACCGTTGGCGCAGTCGACCACGACCTTGACGCCGGCCAGCGGGTGCGGCGTCGACTCGAGCAGGTGCTTGATGTAGTGCTCGGCGCCGTCCAGCAGGTCGTGCACCCGGCCCACGCCGGCACCGGTCGGGCGGCCGACCAGGCCGTGCCCGTCGGCGATGGCCGCCTCGATCTTCTCCTCGAGCTCGTCCGGGAGCTTCTGGCCGCCCGGGGCGAAGAGCTTGATGCCGTTGTCCGGCATCGGGTTGTGCGAGGCCGACAGCATCACCCCGAGGTCCGCGCCGGCCTGGCCGACCAGGTATGCGACGGCCGGGGTGGGCAGCACGCCGACCCGCACGACGTTGGCGCCGGCGCTGGTCAGCCCGGCCACGACCGCCGCCTCCAGCATCTCGCCGCTGGCCCGCCCGTCCCGCCCCACGATCGCCAGCGGCTGGTGGCTGGCGTCGCTCTCGATGAGCACCCGGGCGGCCGCTACCGCGACCGACAGAGCCAGTTCCGGGGTGAGCAGATCACCGTTCGCCAGCCCGCGTACGCCGTCAGTGCCGAAGAGTCGCCCCATGGCGGTCGTTCCTTTCGCCGGCGCCGCCCTGCTCGAGTGCGGTGGACCGGTGCTGTTGTGGGGGAGGGAAAACGCGAACGGCCGGGCACGCCCAGTGAAAGGGCGCACCCGGCCGTCCGGTCAGACGTGGTGCAAGACGAGCGCTGCGATCAGCGCTTCGAGTACTGCGGAGCCTTGCGGGCCTTCTTGAGGCCGTACTTCTTGCTTTCCTTGACCCGCGAGTCACGGGTGAGGAAGCCGGCCTTCTTCAGGGCCGGGCGGTCGTCCGGGTCGTTCGTGATGAGCGCCCGGGCGATGCCGAGGCGCAGCGCGCCGGCCTGGCCGGTGATGCCGCCGCCGCGCAGGTTGGCGATCACGTCGAAGATCTCGGGCTTCTCCGCGGTGCTCAGCGGCTCACGGATGAGCTGCTGGTGCACCTTGCTCGGGAAGTAGGCCTCGAGGTCGCGGCCGTTGCAGGTGATCTTGCCGGTGCCGGGGATGAGGCGCACCCGGACGATGGCCTCCTTGCGGCGGCCGACGGTCTGGATCGGGCGGTCGCCCGGGCGCGGGGCGCGCACCGCGGCCGGCGCGGCCTCGACGACCACGACAGTCTCGGCGGGGACCTCGGCGGCGGGCTCCTCGGCAGCCGGAACCTCGGCAGCGGGCTCCTCAGCGGCGGGGGCCTCGGCGGCGGGCTCCTCGACGGTCTCGACGACCTCGGGCTCGACGATGTCGGTCATGCTGTTTCCTTCGCCCGCGCTCACTGCGCGATCTGCTTGATTTCGAACGGCACCGGCTGCTGCGCGGCGTGCGGGTGCTCGGCGCCCGGGTAGACCTTCAGCTTCTTGATGATCTGGCGGGCCAGCTTGTTGTGCGGGAGCATGCCCTTGACGGCCAGCTCGACCGCGTGATCGGGGCGCTTGGTCAGCAGCTCCTCGTAGTTGACCTGCTTCAGACCACCCGGGTAGCCGGAGTGCCGGTAAGCAATCTTGGTCTGCCGCTTGTTGCCGGTCAGCGCAACCTTGCCCGCGTTGATGATCACCACGAAGTCGCCAGTGTCAACGTGCGGAGCAAACGTGGGCTTGTGCTTGCCGCGCAGGAGGGCCGCGGTGTGGGTGGCGAGCCGGCCCAGAACGACGTCGGAAGCGTCGATGATGTGCCACTGACGCTCGATCTCACCCGGCTTCGGGCTGTACGTACGCACAGAATTACCTTGTCTCGTCGTCGGTCTGGGGGCGCGCGCTGGTCGTAGCAAGCACGAACATCGAGCCTACCCGAAGGGGCACGCTCGCAGCTGTCGCACAACAGCAGGCAACAATACCTGCCTGCGCGGCGCGCGGTCAAAACGGGCGGTGGGCCCGCCATGCAGACGGGACCGGATAACGTAGCGCCACCAGTTTAGGCGGTGCCCCACGGCACGCCGACATGGGGATGCGTGATTCCACCCACGGTGGTAGACCCCGTGGACATGAATGCCTCTTAGCAGGCTTGAAACATACGGGACGCGCGGTGGTAATTACCCCCCGGCACGCTTCCGGCATGGCAAGTGGTGCGGTCACCGCGACGACGCGGCCGGGGCTTCGGCCCGGCGGCGCATTCGGGCGCACCAACGCAGAACCACCGCCAGGGTTGAGGACGGACCTGGCGGTGCCCGCTGAGCCGGTTGACCGGCTCGGCACCGGGAAGCCGCGGCGTGTGCCGGTCGGAGGTACGGCGGAGAACGCAGGCGTGACATGGGAGCGGGTCGACGCCGAGGACGGCGGTCTCCGAGCGTGCCCTTCGGTGGACCGACCGGCCACGCCGCGGCTTTCTGGCAACCCTCCCCGCTCGAAGACGCGGGGAGGGCGGGCCGCCGGATGACGGACCAGGCCGGCAGCCCACGAAAGCCAGTGATCACCGCAGCAGCGCTCGCGGCGCCGACGGCGTCATTGTCCGGCTACACGATCGGCGTGACTTCGGACCGTCGCCGCGACGAACTGGCGGCCCTGCTGGAGAGCAGAGGCGCCCGCGTGGTGATAGCGCCCGCACTGCGCATCGTCCCGATCGCCGACGACGCGGAACTGCGCGCGGCAACCCGAGCATGCCTCGGGACGCCACCGGACATCGTGCTGGTCAACACGGGGATAGGCATGCGCGGCTGGCTGGAGGCCGCCGAGGGCTGGGGCCTGCTGGAGCCGCTGCGGGCGTCACTCTCCCGGGCGTACCTGATCGCCCGCGGCCCGAAGGCCCGCGCCGCGATCCGAGCCGCCGGCCTGCGCGAGCAGTGGTCGCCGGAAGGCGAAAGCTACGAAGAGGTCGTCGACCACCTGACCGCCCGCGGCCTCGCGGGCCTGACGGTGGCGATGCAACTGCATGGCGACAGCCAACCGGAATACGCCGAGGCGCTGCAGGCGGCCGGAGCCCAGGTGATCGAGGTCCCGGTCTACCGCTGGGCGCCCCCGATCGACCCGGCGCCGCTGCACCGCCTGGTCGACCTGATCACCGGACGCCTGGTGGACGCTGTGACGTTCACCTCGGCCCCGGCGGTGGCCGCGCTGCTGCGCGCGGCGGGCCAGCGGGCCACACCCCTGCTGGACGCGCTGCGAGCCGACGTTTTGCCGGCTTGTGTGGGCCCCGTGACCGCGGCACCGCTGCGCCGGCACGACATCCCGGTGGTGACGCCGTCCCGCGCCCGGCTGAGCTCCCTGGTCCGCACGATCGTGGACGAACTCCCCCGCCGGGCCCTGTCCCTGGAGGTGGCGGGCCACAAGCTGACCCTGCGCGGCCACGCGGCGATCGTGGACGGCGACCTGAAGCCGCTGGCCCCGGCCCCGATGGCGGTGCTCCGGGCCCTGGCGGCGACCCCGGGTCGTGTCCTGTCCCGCGCGGCCCTGCTGCGCACCCTCCCGCGGGGCGCCGACGAGCATGCGGTGGAAATGGCGGTCGCCCGCCTCCGCGCCGGCCTGGCCGCCCCGGGCGTCATCCAAACGGTGGTAAAACGCGGCTACCGCCTACCCACCTAACAGCACAAACTAACCGGAACTCTTCACCGGATCTCGCGCGTGCAGCCATCAGTGATGCGGAGAGCCTTCTGCTTGATTGGCGGGCGGCCTGTTGCCAAGTGCCCGGATCGGGCGCGGTCGGGCAGCAAGCCTTCGGCTGGGCGAGGAGTCCTGCCGGGCCCTCGGAGGCACCTAATCCCGTTAAGTCGCCTTTATCCGAAACATCACCGATCACTTTGATGGATCTTGGCAGGTATTGGCCCCAGGAGAGTCTTGTTCAGGAGTGACCGGGCACCATTCGGCAACACTCGTTCGAGTGGCTTCGCGGTGGACACCTACCGCGACCGGCCGCCACCGTGGGGATCCACCCGACATCGGGCCGGCGACCCCGCGAGGATCTTGCAGCCCGGTCGCCATGCCCCACCACCGCTCGCTTGCGACTCCTCGGAACTGCGTCCCGCCAGCTCCGCCCTTAACCCGCTCCGGCGGGTGCGGCTCTTGGGGAGTGAGGTGGTTATGCGGCTTGGGGGAGCGCTCCGGTGGCAGTCCAGGTGATGGACTCCGATCCCGCCCACCGGGCCCCGCGGCCACATCTGTCGCCGGTTTCCGAAAATTGACCCTCTGGGGATTCGGGAAATTTGACCCCCTGGAGCTCAGTTTCGGCCGTCGCGGGTCTCTTTGGTGAGGAGTTCTCGGCGTTGGCGGGTGCGGTAGGAGTCGCCGGTGAGGGTGAGGACTTCGGCGTGGTGCACGAGCCGGTCGATCATGGCTGCGGCGACGACGTCGTCGGAGAAGGTCTCTCCCCAGCGTCCGAACGGCAGGTTCGAGGTCACCATGACCGAGCCCTGCTCATAGCGCGACGCGATGAGTTGGAAGAACAGGTTCGCGGCGTCGTGGTCGAACGGGATGTAGCCGACTTCGTCGATGATGATCAACTTGTAGCGGCGGATCTTCTTCAGTTCGGCTTCCAGACGCCCCGCGTGATGCGCTTCGGCGAGGCGGGTGATCCAGTTACTCGCCGTGTCGAACAGCACGGAGTGCCCGGCCTGGGTGGCTTTGACGCCGAGCCCGATCGCGAGGTGGGTCTTGCCGAGGCCGGGCGGGCCGAGCAGGATCACGTTCTCCGCTTTCGCGACGTAGGTGCTGGTCGCCAGGTGCGCGAGGACGTCACGGCGCAGCGAGGGCAGGTGGTCGAGGTTGAAGTCCTCCAGGGTCTTCACGGTCGGGAAGTGCGCGGTGCGGATCCGCATGACGGTGCCTTTGGACTCGCGGTCTGCGACCTGGCGTTGTAGTAGGGCGGCTAAATATTCTTCGTGGGACCAGTTCTCGTCGCGGGCCTGACCGGCGAGTTCTTCCCAGAACGCGCCGATGGTGGGGGTTTTCAACACCCGGGTGAGGTAGGCGATCATCGACGGCATCCCGTCTTTCGGTGCGCTGGCCGGCCCGGTGGCGGCTGGTTTCGCCTTCGTGGTGGTGGTCATTGGTTGCTCGCTTTCGTTGGGGAAGGGTCGAAGTCGACGCCGAACAGGGCGTCGTAGTCCGGCAGGGCCCGCAAGGTGACCGGGTGCCCGTCGCCGTGATGCCGGGTCGCTTCTTGACGCCGGCGGCGGTCGTCGGCCAAGGCGTGCCGCATCACCTTGGCGGTCGCGAGGTGCACCGCATCGGTGATCACCCCGTGTTTGGCCCAGGACCGGTCGTGGCGGGCGACCAGCTGCCCGTCGCAGTAAACGGTCACCTGATCCGCGGACGCGGTGACCTCGACGAACCGGCCGATCGAGCGCGGGTCGACCGAGTAGTCCACGGTGTCCACGCGCACGTAGTAGTCGCGGCCGAGCCGGATCCGCTGTTGCAGCCCCACTTGCGGGCTGATCGGTGGCAGCTCCAACATGGATGCGAGTTCGGTGGCCAGCAGGTCCATCGGCCGGGCTTGCAGCGCGCGGACGGTGCGGGTGTTGGCCCGCGGCAGCCAGTCCCCGAGCTGGGCGTTGAAATCGGTTGGTGAGGCGAACCGGCGGCCGGGCAGAAACGACGTCTCCAGATAGCCGTTGGTCCGCTCGACCATGCCCTTGTGTTCCGGATCCCGAGGCGGAGCCAGGCTGATCCGGGTGGCGAGGGTGCCGGCGAACGCAGCCGCCGGCGCGCTCAGGCG
>Ga0307515_10004318_pt1 | contig 29495 bp, 24 predicted proteins | sample 17_EM_MG_FD_194513 | JGI IMG/M metagenome (GOLD analysis project Ga0307515, IMG submission 194513) | Populus trichocarpa ectomycorrhiza microbial communities from riparian zone in the Pacific Northwest, United States - 17_EM | ecosystem: Host-associated > Plants > Roots > Unclassified | place... | reverse complement strand
GAAGGCCCGGCCGAGCTCGCGCAGCACATTCATGCGCGCCCCCACGCAGTCGGCAGCGCTGCGCGCCGGCTGAGCAGCACGAAGCCCAGCACCAGCGACACCACCGCAAAACCCGCCAGCACCAATGCCTCGTTCAGGCCGTACGCCGCCGGCGCGCCGACCAGCCAATGCCGGCTTTGCAGCTGCAGGTAATGCGTGAGCGGCAACGCCTCGGCCCAGGCTCGCGCGGCCGCCGGCATCGCCACCAGCGGAAAGCCCTGGCCTGAGAACGCGAAGGCCGGCGCGGTGACGAAAGCCGCCACCGACAGCGCCAGCCGCAGATTCAACGTCGCCGCGATCATCAGAGTGCCCAGGCCCAGGTAGGCCGCGATCAGCAATGCCAGGCCGGCCACCACCATCCCCGCACTGCCCTCGATCGCCCAGCCGCGCACCGCAGTGAAGAACACCAGGTAAAGCAACGCCAGCACCGCAAAAGCAACGGCTGGAATGACGAGCTTGCCCGCCAGCGCGGGGCCCCAGCGCCCACCGGCCGCTGCCAGCCACTGCGGCACCGTGCCGGCCTTCAGCTCGCGGCCGATCGCGGTGATGGCCGCCAGCGCGACAAACGCCTGCAGCAGCGACGGAATGATGCCCAGCACGAGGAAAGACTCGTAGTTCGCGTTCTCATTGAACAGCGTCACCAGCCGGATGCGGATCGGCTCGTAAGCCGCTGTCGCCTGCTTGACCGAGGCCCCGCGCTTCTCGCGCCCGGTCAGTTCAGCCCCCGCCGACAGCGTGGCCACGACCGTGCGCACATCGCGGCTCAAGCCGCCGACATGCGCCGAGAACTGGCCGTTGTAGAACCACTGCACGCTAGCGCTGCGGCCGTTGCCCAACTCGCGCTGCAGGCCGGTCGGGATCAGCACGATGCCAAACGCCTCGCGCTCACGCAGCAGGTGCTGCGCCTCGCCTTCAGTCGCCACCTGCGCCGCCACGCGGATGCCAGGCGACTCGTCCAGCATGCGCATCAGCGTGCGCGACACGCTCGAGCCGTCGCGATCGATCACCACGATCGGCAGGTCGCGCGCCACGCCGGCGCTGAAGATCCACCAGGTCAGGCCGCACAGCAGCAGCGGGATCCAGCTCAGCATGCCGAAGTCCCACACGTCCGCCCGCAGGCGCCGCCACTCGCGCGCCACCACCGCAGCCAAGCCGCCGGGCCCCGCGCGGGTTTCGCTGGCCACGGTCACTGCGGCGCGAAAACCACGCTCATACCAGGCCGCAGGCCTACCGGCACCTGTGCCGGCCGCAGCCGGATCTCGAAGGTGCGCAAATCGGTGCCCCCAGGCCGCGCCGCACGCCAGGTAGCGAAATCGGGCAGCACCGCGATCGAGCTGACCTTGAAGACCAGCTCGGCCTTCAGCGCCGGCAACTGGCCCGTGTGGCTGCTGCCCATCGTGAAGGCGCTCATCTCGTCTTCGCGCACCTGCAGCACCGCCCAGGTGTCGGCCAGGTTGACCAGCGTGATGACCGGGAAGCCTTGCGGCGCCAGCTCACCCGGCTGGATCTGCACCTTGGCCACTTCGCCGGCGCTCGGCGCCTTGATCTTGGTTTCGGCCTGCGCCACTTCGGCCTCTTGCACCACGCCGCCCACCTGCTGGGCCTGCGCCTCGGCCGCGCGCTTGTCCTCAGCGCGAGCGCCATGCCTGGCCATCTCGTATTGCGCCTTGGCGGCGTTGGCCTGCTGGTCGGCGGCCTGCCACTGCGCCTCGGCCTCGTCGCGCTTCTGGCGTGCCAGCACGCCCTCTTTGAACATCGCGTCGACGCGGTCAAAGGTTGTGCGCGAGATGCGCACAGCCGTCTGCGCCCGCTCCCACGACAGGCGGGCCATCTCCACCTCTTCCGGCCGCGCGCCGGCCTGCGCCTTGGCCGACACCGCTTGCGCCGCGGCCTGCGCCGACTTGGCCTGGGTGATCTTGGCGGCGACCTCGGGGCTGTCCAGCTCGAACAGCAGGTCGCCCGCCTTCACCGACTGACCGATGCGCACATGCACCTGCCCCACCCGCCCCGGCACCTTCGACGAGACGTTGACCTCTTGCGCCTCGATCTGCCCCTGCAGCGGCAGAACGCGCGGCGCGAAAGCCTTGCTCAACCCCCAGGCCAGGAAACCGGCGACACCCACGCCGACCACGACGAGGCCCAAGGTCTTGGCGATGGATGCTTTCTTGCGTTCAGCCATGGCCGCTCATTCCAGGGTGAAGGTGATGTCGGCGCTGCGGGCGTAGTCCGGCAGGCGCTCGGGTTGGCCACAGGCTTCGAGCAGGCGCGCCAGCGCCAGCACATAGTCGTAGGCCGCCTGTGCGCGCTCGGTCTCGCTCTTGGCCAGGTTCAGCCGGGCATCGGTCACGTCCAGCGTGGTGCCCTGCTGCTGCGAAAAAGCGACCGTCTGCAGGCGCAGGCTTTCGCGCGCCAGCTTCAACGTCGAATCCATCGACAGCACCTGCGCGCGGGCGTTTTCCATCGTCCGCCACTGGTTCTCGATCAGCGTCGGGATGTCGCGCTTGGCCTGCTCTGCCGTTTCGTCGACCCGCTGGCGGTCCAGCTTGGCGGCCAGCGCCGATTTGCCATGGTCGACATGGCCGACGAGCGGGATGCTGACGAACAGGCCCACGTACCAGTTCGGCTGCACCAGCTTGTCGTCGCTGCGGTTCAGGTTGTAGTTGCCGACGCCGAACACCACCGGCGAAAACTCGCTGCCCTGCAGCTTGATCGCCTGGTCGGCCTGGTCTCGCTTGCTGGCCAGCTTGCGCCACGCCGGGTGATGCGCCATGCCCAGCTCGATGAAGCTTTGCAGGCTACCCACCGAATTCGAGTGCACGAACAGCGGCGTGGTCGGGTGGACATCCGCATCGACACCGACCTGCCGGCGCAGCGCCACACCGGCGATCTCGACATCACTGCGCGCCTTGGCCAGGTCGCGCTTGGCGCCGTCCAGCGCCACGTCGGCCTTCAGCCGGTCGGCGGTGGAAATCAGACCCGTGCTTTCCAACCGGGCGGCCTGGCGCTGGTGCTCGGCGATGCCTGTGGCCGCATCGGCCCGCACCTTCTCTGCCAGTTGCGCCAACTGCAGCTGAAAGTAGCGCTGCGCGGTGGTCGAAGCGGCCTTGTCCTGCGCCTCTTGCAGGTCAGCCTGGGCTTCACCGATGCGCGCCTCGGCGACGCCGTGAATCGCCTCGAGCCGGCCGCCGGTGTACAGCGGCCAGTTGGTCGACAGCCCGACCGAGCTGAGGTTGAACTGGCGCGTCGTCGAGACGGTGTTGGGCAGCGGCGGGATGTCCAGCCCGGTCGCTGCGTCCACCCCGGCGATCAGCGGATTGGCCGCGGCCGACAGGTGCGAGATGTCGAGATTGAAGCTGGTCGACACCCGCCCGGCAAAGCCCGACAGGCTGACCGCCGGGCCGCTGAGGTTGGAAACGGCTTCAGCCCGCAGCCCCTTGGCCTCGGCGTCCAGCGCCGCACTGCGCACGCTGCCCGAGGCCTGCATGCCTCGCGTGAGCGCCTGGCTCAAATCCATCGGTTCGGCGTCAGCCGCCCACGCCAAGGCCGGCACCAGCAAAGCAGCATGGCAGGTCGCGGCAACGAATCGGGTCCACACGGGCATGGGGGCTAACGTTCTCCGTCAAGTGGCGCTCAAACAAAAGCCCCTGGAGAGCGCCTGAAACAACAGGCACCCATCAGGAGCTTGAGGCGGCCTCGGCCGAGGTTAACCGAAGTGATTGGCCGTCGGAAGGCGGGCCCGCGCGCAGTGCCGCGGGCCGCGTCAGCTTACATCCTGCGCGAAGCAGCACAGAGCGCATAAGACCGTCAGGGATGCGCTGCCTAAGTTCAAGCAGGCACAGCAAGTCTCCGAAAGGATGATCGGGCCCCGACGTGCAGTCTTCAGCGCCTGCGGCAGCGCTCGCACTCAGCGCGAGGCCGCCTGCCCGGCCCCGGCGAGGCAGGTGCCGAGTGCGATGCGGGTCGATTCCAGGCCCAGGTCGGCGGCGTCGACCTGTGGTGTCTGCAGCGACAGTGCCTGTTCGAGCAGCACTCGACCCTGTGCTGGCGCGCCGAAGCGGCACAGCACCCGGCCCCGCGCGGCTAGCGCGAGCGCGCGGATCGGCGCGTCTTGCCGCAACACCGGGGCGTCGGCCGCTTGCAGGGCCGCAGCGCTGGCTGTCTCGGCAGCGTTGCGATCGCTGGCATCAAGCGCCAGCCGTGCAAGCCCGGCGTGGGCCTGAACCCGGATGGCAAAGTCGTTTTTGTAGTCCCTGTCGGCAAGCGCCAGCGCGCTGCCGAGCTGCGACTCTGTTTCTTCAGCGCGCTGCCGGTGCAGCGCTAACAGGCCGAGCCGCAGATGGACTTCGGCGCGCGGCATCAGCTCGCGATGTTCGTGTTGGCGGCGCACCGCAAGCGCTTCGTCGAGCAAGCCTTGCGCCTCGTCGTAGCGCCCCTGGCGGGTGCGCACCTCAGCGAGCGCCAGTGTTGCCTGGGTTCGCACCAGCGCGGACGTAGGCAGCTTCGCGAAGGTCGCGCGGCCTTCGACCAGCGGCGCCTCGGCCTCTTCGAAGCGCCCGCGCCCGAGCAAGGCCTCGCCCCATTGGGTGGCCGCGCCGGCATCCCACGAGCTACCCGGCTTGCTGCGGTGGAAGCTTTCGCGGGTCGCCTTCAGCAACGGCAGGCCGAGGTCGGCGCGCCCGATGCGCAGCAGCGCCGCGCCGCGCAGTCCGTCGTTGCGCAAGGTCATCAGGTGCTCGGGAGCCAGGACCTGGCGGTAGAGATCCGATGCGGCAGTGAAGTCGTCGGCCGCGCCAGAATGGTCGCCAGCGGCAGTGCGCACCGCTCCGCGCGACGAATGCGCGTTGGCAAGCTGCAGGGGGCTGCGTGCGCTCGGCCGCTCGGCCGCGGCAACGGCTTCGTCGGCGCCACGCTGGCTGCCCTCGCGGTCGTCCTGGCCGCGCGCCACATCGGCCAGGTAGAGCAGCACGTTGATGCGGCCAGCCGCGTCGGGGTAGCGGCTGCGATAAATCTCTGCGCAGCGCTCCAGCAACTCGCGCGCCTGGGCGACGGACGTCGTTTCCTCGCTACGCCGCACGAGGTTGGAGCCGCGCAATTCAAGCGCTTCGGCGTAGATCAGCGATTGGGTGTCGTGAAGGCGTGCGAACACACGGTCGGCCTGGTCGAGCCAGCCGGTGGCCTCGTCAACGCGCTTGGCGCGAGTGAGTACATAAGCCAGTTCGACCATGAAGCGCACCCGACGCTCATCCGAGGCCTTGTCGCCCGCATCGGGCATTGCGAGGCCGGCCAGGTGCTGCGCGATGCTTTTGTCCGGCAGGTCGAGCGTTTCGTAGGCCTGGCCCAGTGTCAGCAGCAACTCGGCCTTCACGTCGGGTTGGTCGGCGAACGCGCTGCCGGCACGCTGGCCGGTCTCGTCCAGCAGCTCCTGCACAGTCACGTCCTTGGGTGGCCGGCCATTGGCCGTGCCGGGATCTGAACCGGTCAGCATCTGCAGCAGGAAATCCTTCACCGCTTCGGCTTTGCGGGCCTCAAGCGTTGCAGTGCGCGCCTGCACCTGCGCGACGGCGGCGGCCCCGGCCAGGCCAAGCACGGCGAGCAGCACGCCAGCCGCTTCGAAGCGGTAGCGCGCCAGAAACTTTCGGGCCCGATAGGCCAGTGAATCAGGTCGAGCCTGCACCGGCAGTTTGGCAAGATGCCGTTCGAAGTCTTGTGCAAGCGCTTCGACGCTCGGATAGCGCTCGGCGACGTTTTTCTGAAGCGCTTTGTTGAGAACCGCGTCGAGGTCGCCCTTCAGCGCGGACCGGGCGTTCGGGTTGGTGCTGGCCGTGCTCGCGAGCCGCACGTCGACCGAGGCGATCGCCTCCTCGAGCGCAGCGGCGCTCTCGCGTTTCAATCGATACGGCTTCGCCTCGGTCAGCAGCTCGTAGGCGACGACGGCCAGGCTGTAGACGTCGCTCGCGGTGCCGATCGGCTCGCCGCGAATCTGCTCCGGGCTCGCATAGTCCAGCGTCAATGCCCGCCCGCTTTGTTGCGTGAGCTGGGTCTCTTGCGTCAGCTCGCCTTCCATCAGTTTGGCGATGCCGAAATCCAGCAGCCGGACCTGACCCTCGGCGGTGACGAGGATGTTGGCGGGCTTGAGGTCTCGGTGCACCACCAGCCGCGCATGCGCATGCGCGATCGCGCGCGCCACTTGCAACACCAGCATCAACCGCTCCAGCACTGACAGTGCGCGCCGCTTGCAATGCAGGTCGATGGCCTCGCCTTCCACGTATTCGAGCGCAAGGTACGGCCGGCCCTGTTCGTCCAGGCCGGCGTCGTAGATGCGCGCGATGTTCGGATGGTCGAGGCTCGCAAGAATGTCGCGTTCGCGGCTCATTCGTTCGGCCAATCCGCGCGACCAGCTCAGCCGAGGCAGCTTGAGGGCCACCTGGCGCTTGATGCCGCCGTCCGCGCGTTCAGCCAGCCACACCAAGCCCATGCCGCCAACGCCGAGCTCGCGGATCAAACGGTACGGGCCGACGAGGACACCGGCAGCGGGCGCGTCGTTCGTGGCTTCAGGCGGAGGCCCGGCGGGCTCGACAGTCAGCCGAGGCAGCGACGCGAGGAAGTCGTCGGTCTCGACGCCCGGATCGTCCGCCAGCAAGCGGCGCAGCGAACTCTTGAAGGCCTCGGGTTCGTGCAAATCGTCGAGCCAGGCACCGCGTTCGGCAAGCGGCAAGGCCAGCGCCTCGTCGAGCCGGCGACTGAGCGTTGGCCAATCTTGTGCGAGAAACTGGAGGTCGGCCATTCGAGAGCGCTCGGTTCAGCAGCCTGTGGCCGCCCTCTTGGGTTGACGAGAATCGAGAGTCAAGGCGGACATCGGTGTTCCACCAGATGCGCCGTTAGCGCAACGCCTCTGCCAGAAGCATGCGCGCCTTCTGCCAATCCCGGCGCACCGTTCGGTCGGTGATGTCGAGCGCCGCGGCGATCTCCGGGTCGCTCAGTCCAACGAAGTAGCGCATCTCGACCAGCCGCACCAGGCGAGGGTCGAGTCGGTCGATTTCCTGCAGCGCTTCGTGCACCCGAAGGATCTCGTCTTCGCCCGCCGGGGCGCTGTGCAGTTCGTCGTCAAGCGTCACATGCACTGCGTCTGCACCGCGGCGCGCCGTTGCCTTGGCGCGCGCGATGTCGACAACGATCGAGCGCATCGCCGACGCGCTGTAGGCGAAGAAATGCGCACGGTCGCCGGCTTCCAGGCGCTGCGCATCGCACAGCTTCAGATAGCACTCGTTCACCAGCGCGGTGGTACCGAGATCGGGGTCCGGGAAGCCGCGGCGCAGGCGCGCGTGAGCGATGCGTCGCAGGTCTGGGTAAACCGCCTCGAAGAGGCTGTCCAGAGCGCCACGATCACCTGCGCGAGCAAGTGCGATCAGTCTTGTGATGTCACCCATGGAAATTTGTTTGCCCTCCATGTCCGCTTTACCGGCAGACCCTCGTAAAGGTGAATAGGAAGCGGTGGACGGGCCTCACCGCCGGCCACTGCTCATTGCAACCGACAGGATAGCCAAATGAACACCCCCGACTTTCAAAGAAGCCGAGCAGACAAGGTGCACGGGAATCTCGAGTGTCCACAAGCCTGTGGACGTTTGTCTCTGACCCCGGGCCGTCACCCCCGCAGGCGGGGCCTTTGCGAGCGGGGATGGCCAACCTAGATTCAACCTATCGCCCGTGCAGCCCCATCGATCCTGTGCCGATCACCTCTGAAAGAAATTCGCCATGACCCCCCCCCTGCTCACCGCCCTTGCCCTGTCCGCCCTGGCCGCCGGCGCGCCCGCGCTGGCCGAGAACCGGCAACTGATCGACGACTTCTCCACCGGCCACGTCCCGGCCAAGCCGATCAAGAAAGGCCACACAAGCTCGAGCCAGACCGGCTCCATGGTCGGCGGCGCACGCAACACCACGCTGACGCTGTGCGACACCAGTTGCAACACCGCCAACCCCTACACCCAGATGGCCGCCTACAGCTATGTGCCCAACAAGGCGAAGGCCGGCGAGAACGCCTTCGTGCAGTCCGCCGGCATCGAGACCTGGCCGCGCATCGAGCAGAGCTACGGCCCGATGCACATGAACTTTTCGGCCTACGACCGGGTGCGGCTGAATTTCGTCGGCCTGAGCGCGTCGCTGAACTTCAATCTGCTGATGTTCACTGAAGGCGGCCATGGCCAGAACGCCTGCAACCTGCCGGCGCTGAACCAGCCGTTCAGCGTCGAGCTGCCCTACAGCGGCTTTGCGATGGAGAACGGCGGCTTCGTGGCCAGCGACATCACCGACCTGGCGTTCGTCTACCAAAGTGGCAGCACGATCGGCAGCGTCGAGTTCGGGATCCGCTCGATCGAAGTCAGCGACACGCCGCAGGCCGGCGCCATCGTCTGCTCGCTCACCGGCGGCTGAAAGTTTCGGTCGTCTCCGCTCATCAATGCAGTGAGGTTTGAAATGACGCCGAATAAGAGAATGCTGCCGGCAGCGATGCTGACCCTCGCCCTGATGGGCCTGCACGCCGGGAGCGACCGCGGCGATGGCCGCACGAGCATGGTGATGTATTTGACTCACTGAGTGCCAGGCCGCGCCGGCACTCACCCCAAGCCATGACAACACCTGCGCTTCACCTAACGAGCACTTCGCCTGACGCGGAGTCGTACAAGTGCCTGCAGGCGGAGTTGGCGCGCCGCAAGCGGCGGTACCTGCGCATGCTCGCGTCGATCAACCTCCCGCGCCCGGAGCCTGACGCGTCGCAGGACGCCGTGCTCACCTACGACGCTCACGTGCCGGCGATGGTCCGCAAATACCTGCGCGATCGCGAGATCGGGCCAGGTGAGGACATCGCGAAGGGCTGGGTGCGCATGCGCACGAAAGAGAAATGGGTGAACCTGACGCAAATCACCCCGGCTCTCAGGGACGCCAAGGAGGCTCGAATCAACGGCGGCGTTTCGCTCTGGATGGACGACGGGATCAAGCGCGACGACGGCGGGCTCGGTGAGGACATCGGCATCGTCACGGCGCGACTCGCCAGCCCGGTGATGGACGATGCGGCCGACGATAAGGGGCTTTTTGCCGGGGCGGACTGGTGGGCCACGCCGGCCTTCCCGCCGGACAACCTCTTTCAATCCCTGCCGCCCCCCGAGGGGCGAGCGACGGCCAAGGAACTGCTGCGCACGATCGCCGAGTTGGAGATCGTGCAGATGGTCGGCGGTGACATGCACGCGAAGCTGGTGGGGGACGTCTTTCGAGACCGAGTGCGGCACATCGAAGTCGATGCCGTGGACGCGCTCAATGTCGCCACCTTGCCACGCGGGGGGCTTCTCGTCTCGATGGATGCACCGTCCCCCTCCGAGCGGCTGGCGACGCTCGCGCCGGGCATGGACGCCTTCATGGACAGCCTCTACGGCAAAGTGGAGACGGTGCCGGAGGAACAACGCGGAGACTTCGTCGCGCACTGGAGCGGTCTGTTTGCCGGCGTCGATCCATCGCTGATGCTCGATGCGTTTGGGCTCGACTACGCGGCGACGCTGCTCGAGCTGCGCCGCCTCTACCCGAACACCGCCGACATCGCGCGCATCGTCGATCTGCACGCCTGGCTGGCGTCTCTCACCGCGCAGCCGTTCCGCATCGCGCTGCCGGCACTCTCGGACATGGTCGCCTTTGGCCAGCAGCCCGTGTGGAACGCCCCCACCGCGGGCTGGGCGATGAACCAGAAAGACACCGGGTGGGTCGCCCCGGCGGCGGCGACGCCAGAGATGTTGTCCGACGGCGACGACTACCTGTACCGCACGCTCGTCGCGCAGGCGGATCGCGCCGACCCCAACGCGCAGCGGCATTTCCGCATGGACCCTGCTCCGCTGGTCCCCGCCGGATGGTCATGGCCGGCGAAGGAGCGCGCGTTCGTCTACTGGTGGAAGGCCATCCTCCACGGGCACTGCGCCACGCACGCGATGGCGCTCGAGGACACCGCCGACTTCCACGTCGCGCAACTGCTGCGCTTCGCCTACCTGTTCGACCTGTTCGGCAACTCCCCAAACACAAAGATTCCGCGCTTCGTCGCCGATTGCATCAAGGCGACGCTGCTGCATTTCAAGTACTGGTTCGACGAACCTCCCGCCAGCGGCCACAAGGGCGCGGAAATGACCTTTTGGTCGGAGAACCACCAGATCCTCTTTCACTCGTCGCAGTTCCTGGTCGGCCAACTGTTCCCCGACGAGGTCTTTCCGCGCTCGGGAACGACCGCCGACGGCCAGCCGGTGACCGGGCGCGAGCATCTCAAGCGCGGGACCGATCGGCTGAATCGATGGCTCGATCGACGGCTCGCGTTCGGCTTCAGCGAGTGGTGCTCCCCCGGGTACTACGACGAGGACTTCCCGCCCGTGCTCAACCTCGTCGACTTCAGCAACGACGCCCAGCTCGCCACCAAGGCGGCGATGGTCGCCGACATCCTCGTCTTCGACCTGGCACGCAACACCTGCCGCGGAAGCTTCGGCGTCACGTCGGGGCGCGCGTACTTCGGCGGCAAGGCCTACGGATGGGGGCAGTCTGTCGGCGAGTCGATCGAGCTCCTGTTCGGCACGCGTGGCGATCACCTGCAGGGCGAGAACACGGCCATCGCGCTCAGCACCTCGCCCAAGTACACGGTACCCGACGCGCTGCTGGCCATTGGCCGCGACCGGGTGCTGCTCGACCCGTCGACGCCGATGACGTTCCGCTCCCGCGTCTCGATCAACATCGACGAGGGTCGCGACGCCGGCGTGGGCTTCGAGTCCGATGCCGACGCCGCCTTCTGGTGGGGGCTCGGTGCGTACTTCGATCCACAGATCTTGCAGCTGACGCGCACGCTCGCCGAGCGCTACGACAACCTGAAGAAGACCACTCCGCTCAACCTCCCCTTCAAGTTCGAAAGCCTGACCGGCTACCTGGAAGTTCTTCTGGTCGACGCTGCCGAAGCGCTGGTCGGCGCAGCCAGCACTTGGGGAGGCCAGCTCTTGATGTTCGCCCCGTTTCCGGTGAACCTCGTGGCGATCGCCTTCAGCGTCGGCTCCCTGAAGCTGACGATCGAGGGGGTGTTGAACCTCATCGTCGACGTGGCGAACATGATCCTCTACGGCCTCGAGGCCGCGCTGGACCTCCTTCTGGGCGAGGATCCGCCCAAGCCGAGGATCCCGCACACGGCGCTGCTGGAGGCGTTCGAGGCCTTGCTGAGCTCCTTCAATGCCGGCAACGTGCTCGGGCGCGCCAATCTGTACACCTACTCCGTGGGCGACGCGATGCTGTCGAGCGTGCAGAACCACATGGCGCAGGCGATCTCTCTGCAGAAACAGCCGTGGATGGCGTCGTTGGGGTGCGACGCCTGCGTCTGGACCAACGCGCCGATGGAGATCAGCACCAACCTGGCGTCAGCGGGGTGGGAAGTCTTCAAGCACGTCATCACCGTCCAGGCGAACCGAATCGTCGAGGACCTCGCGCCCCTGGCGAAGGAGGGCCTCGACGACATGAAAGGCGAGGGGCTCCGAGACTGGGGCGGATCGATCTGCCTGCCCAAGGTCGCGCAGCACAAGAGCGTCACCATCGTCGCCTACGACTTCCCGCCGTCGCGCAGCGAGTTCAGTGCCACCTACTCGCATGCCTGGTTCCCGGCCGAGTTCTTCGACGAAGTCGTTCCCACGCCGGAGAACGACGAGTTCCTCCCTGAGCGCGAAGGCGGCGGCACGTGGGTCTTCGGGCGCAAGGATGACGGATACGTCGCCCTGTGTTCCGCCCGAAAGGTGTACTGGCGACGCGACGAGCGCTTCAAGGACGACCCCGACCCCAACTCGCCCGGGAAGACGATGGGGGAAGGTCGCTTCACCACGACCGAGTTGCGCGCTGAGGACGGCAGCAACATCTGGGTCTGCGCGATCGGCAATCGCACGCAGTTCGGCAGCTTCGAGGCATTCACGGCCAGGATTCGCGCCGCGTACCTGCACTTCTCCGGCGTCGGCGCCATCGAGCAGCTGCAATGCACGTTCGACATGCCCGAGGCGACGGGAACCGGGGAACCTGGATTCCGCTGGGAGCTGTTCTTCGGCGACGACGAGGCGCACCTCGACGGCAAGACAGTCGACCTCGACGGCTATCCCCGCTTCGAGGGGCGCTACGTCGAAGGGCGCACCGCGGGACGGGTGGAGTGGCGCGACCCTGCCTACCGCATCGTGCATCCCACCACTGGCCTTTGGGTGTCGCATGACACCTTCCGCGTGCAACGTGAAACCAGCGCGCCCCAAGAGTGCGCAGCCGTCCCCAGCCACGCGCACGTCAGGCGCAAGGTGCGCGACTTCGTCGCCCTGGCACCCCACCACCGCACGCCAACCACCACCACATCGGGCACGCCGGCCATCTCGGCTACACCGGCGAAACCGGGTCCATCGCATCCCATTGCCAGCCGCAACAAGCGCTTCCGGCTCTAACCGGAAGTTTGACCAGGAACAGCACACCATGGCCGACCCCCTCATCAACTCGCGCCGATTGGCGCGGGCGTCCACCTACACGCCCATCCGATTCGCCGACGCCACGGCAGGCGCCGCTGAAGCGGGTGACGTCGTCAACACCGCCGGGCTGATCCGCAGCGTGGGGCTCGTCCCCGCCGAGCTCGACGAGCTGTCGAAGCAGGCGACCACGGACGAGTCGCGGGCCGCCGCCAAGGCGATCGCGGCCCTCGTGCGCGCAGGCACTGCCGACCAGGTCATGCATGCATCCGCAGGGCTGTCCGGGATCCCCCGGCATGGCATCGTCGCTGCGCTGGAGCGCGTGCGCACAGTGCGGACCGGAGTGCTGGCGAATGCGTCAGCGGCGCTCAAGGCTCCGCCGACTGTCGGCCCTCCGCCTGCCCCTGCCCCTGCCCCTGCCCCTGCCCCTACCGCCGACGATCACACCACCGTGCCGACGGCGACCACGGCCGAGACCGCCGCGCGCTTCTCGGCATCGGTACTCGCTGCTGCGCGCTTCAGATCAGCGCTCACGCCGGCGATCGCCGCCGACGTCGGGTCGACACCGTCCCTCGTCGCCTTCCGCTCAAGGTTTGCCGCGGCGTCGACCGCCCCGCAGCTCAAACCACCCGCTGTCACCGCCGGGGCCACACCCATCCCCCCAGCTGTGCTGCAGGCCATGGGCGTGATGGCGCGTGAGATCGTGATCGACAAGCGCGAGAGCACCCACGTCGCCTACTTCCTCTTCATCGTCGCGCCTTACGTCCCACCTGGCACCGACCTCGCCACCATCGACCCGCTCGACGCACTGGCGGAGATCGACCGCAAGGTCGGCGCGGTCAACATCGTCATCGACGCGCTCGCGCGCCGGAACGTGCAGCCGCTCGGGCTGCTGCACCTGGAAGAGCTGGAGATGACGCCGAACGAAATGCAACGCGGCGAGCTGGTCTACAGCCTGCCGCTGGCGCCGAAAGAGAAAGTAACGCTCTCCCACAAGGAATGGGCGATGCGCGAGTCGGAGTTCACCGAGTTCGTCCAGGACTCGATCGAGAACTACAGCGAACGAGGCGTCGCCGAGACCGACGAGCTCGCGATCTCGTCACAGAGCGAAAGCCGCAAGACGGAGAAGACCGGGATGGGCTCGGGCGGAGGCGTTGTCCTCTCCGGTGCCGCCGAGGCGGGGAGCACGGTCGTCAGCAACGCCCAGTCGCAACAGCAGAGTGCAAGCCACGCCAAGTCGATCACCTCCCAAGCGTCGTCGCGTTCGGTGCGGGACCACAAGGTCTCGTTCACCGTGGCCACGGTCGCCGGTACCGAAGATTTCACCTCCCGGCTGATCGAGAACCCGCACGCCGACCGGACGATGCGTATCGACTACTTCAGGCGGATGAAGCGCTGGGACATGGACCTGTACCGCACCGGTGTCCGGCTCGCCTACGACGTGGTGATCCCCGACCCTGGGCGCAGGCTGCGGCTGCGCCAGGATCTCATCAGGCAGTACGACCGGGCACTCGCCGGGAGCTTCAACCCGGGGCTGAACCCCGCTGACATCGATCGAACCAGCTGGATGGACTACGCCTCGGCATACGGCGTCGCCCTTCCCGCCCCGCCGATGGACCCGGAGACGAGCACTGTCTACAAACAGTGGCAGGTGAACTCGTTCGCCGCGCTGCGCGACGCCGCCTACGCGAAGTACAGCCTGGTGCAGGAGAGCCTGCGGCAGCGGCGCGCCGAGCTGTCGCGCCAGATCGATTCGGCGGCCGACGCCGACACGCTGCGGCAGATGGAGCGCGAAGAGATCGTTCGCCTGACGCTGGCCTGGATCGTCCCCGGCTTTCCGGGAACGACGACGGCCCCCGGCGGTATCGCCGAGCCGCAGGGGCTGAGCGACGCGTCGTGGCAGCAGGCGCTGGAGTTCGGCGAGTACATCAAGTTCGTGCACGCCGCCATCGATTGGGGACGGCTGACGTACTTCCTCTGTCCGTACTTCTGGAGTGATCGGCAGGTTGATCGCCTCTTCCTGCGCCACTCTGACCCGGCGCACCGGGACTTTCTGCGCGCCGGCGCGGCCCGTGTCGTCGTCCCCATCGTCCCGGGCTTCGAGGAGGAGCTCACCGCGTTCATCGACCTCGGACGCATCGGCAAGCTCCCCGGCGGACATCGCTTCGGCGAAGTCATCGCCGCAGTGCGAAGTGCAAACATCGGGCTCGGCATCGACACAGCGACCGACGCCACAGTGACGCAGCGTCGCACGCTGATCGGGAAGTGGACGGAGTTCACGCCAACGGGAGCGCTGGACATTGCCGTGGTGACTTCACCGGTGATCAAGGTCTGACCATCGATCGGGTGAGAAGCCCCTGGGGCTCACGGAGAACCGCAGGGGCTTGCGAACCTGGCCCGGCGTTGACCGATGTGGTCCAACGCCGGGCAGTGGTCAAACGAGCTTACATGTGCTGGTGTTCGAGCTTCAGCGCTGCTTGAACGTCGACGCGATCGCGTCCAGCCAGTCGCGCTTGACCTTCCACTCCCCGCCCTCCGGGTAGACCACCGAGAACTCGTTGGGGTTGCCCGCGCCGCGGTAGGTCCACCAGGTGAAGCCAAGGCGGTTCTCCACCACCGCCTGCATCATCGCCTTCACGCCACGGCGGTCGGGATCGTCTTTCGATTTCACACCGATCTGCTGCACGAACACAGGCACTTGGTGCCGTGCACGGAAGTCCGCCAGTTCCTTGGCGCGCGCCCGGATGTTGGCCATGCTGGTTTCGTCAGCGCCACGCGCCTTCGCATGCAGGAACAGGTTGCCGGTGTAAATCACGTCCTTCCAGGCGGGGTCGTAGACATCGCCCAACGCATGCGTCTGGTAATGACGCCCACCAATCAGGAAGGGCACGCCGGGCGCCACTTCGCGGATCGTCCCCATCAGCTCGGCATACAGCCCCTTGATCTCGGGCTCCGGCACGCCGGGCGGGTTGATCTCGGGCAGGGGCTCGAACATGCCTAGGTAGGGCGTGTCTTTGTAGCGGTTGGCGACGAAGCGCCAGACGGCGTTGTATTTCTTGCGCATCGGCGGGTCGGTCCAGAAGTTGTGACCCTTGTTGCCGTACTCATTCTTCGGGTCGCAGTAGCGGATCTCGTCCGGCTGCACCCCGTTCTGCCCGCAATCGGAATCGATGAACAGCACGATCCACAGCTTGGCATTCGAGGCCGAGCGGATCGCTTCATCCAGCCGCTTCAGGTTCACAGGCGAGATGCCCGCGGTATCGGTGGCCGTGTCGTCGCGGCTGTCGATGTTCTTGGTGCGGTACTTGCCCCACCAGCGCAGCGGGATGCGCACGACGTTGGCGCCCTGCGCAACGTTCTCCGCCGCGTCCTGCGGCAGGATCTGCTCCCAGTGACCCCAGTTCCAGCCGCGCAGCATGATCGGCTGGCCGGTGGTGGGGTCGACGATGTCGGGCCCGCGCAGCGTCAGGCGCGGTGGTGTCTTCGGGGCCACTTGCGCAGCCTGCGCGGCCTGCGAAGCTGGTGCGGCCGGCGGGCTCGTCTCTGCGGCGTGTCCATGCAGACTCGCGGTCAGGCCCAGCGCCAGGGCCAGCAGCGGCCATTTCAACGTCGATCGGCGGGTGTTCATCTTCGGCATCCTTTGTTGCTGCTGACGGTACACAGCAATCGATATGCCTCGCCGTTGTAAGAGGTAACAAAAAACCCCAGGCATTTCCATGCGCTGGGGCTTGTTGCGACTGCAGGCGAACGCCTGCAACAGACTTACATGTGGTCGATCATCACCTGGCCGAAGCCTGAGCACGACACTTGGGTCGCACCTTCCATCAGGCGGGCAAAGTCGTAGGTGACCTTCTTGCTTTGGATGGACTTTTCCATCGAGCTGATGATCACGTCAGCGGCTTCGGTCCAGCCCATGTGGCGCAGCATCATCTCGGCCGAGAGGATCTCGGAGCCCGGGTTGACGTAATCCTTGCCGGCGTACTTGGGTGCAGTGCCGTGGGTGGCTTCGAAGCAGGCCACCGAGTCCGACATGTTGGCACCCGGGGCGATGCCGATGCCGCCGACCTGCGCGGCCAGCGCATCGGAGATGTAGTCGCCGTTCAGGTTCAGCGTGGCGATCACCGAGTACTCGGCCGGGCGCAGCAGGATCTGCTGCAGGAAGGCGTCGGCGATCGAATCCTTGACGACGATGTCCTTGCCGTTCTTCGGGTTCTTGAACTTGCACCACGGGCCACCGTCGATCAGTTCGGCGCCGAATTCCTTCTGCGCCAGCGCGTAGGCCCAGTCACGGAAGCCACCTTCGGTGTACTTCATGATGTTGCCCTTGTGCACGATCGTGACACTGGGCTTGTCGTTCTCGATCGCGTACTGGAAGGCCTTGCGCACCAGGCGCTCGGTGCCTTCGCGCGAGACCGGCTTGACGCCGATGCCCGAGGTGTCAGGGAAACGGATCTTCTTGACACCCATTTCCTCGACCAGGAACTTGATGACCTTCTTGGCCTTGTCGCTCTCGGCTTCCCACTCGATGCCGGCGTAGATGTCTTCCGAGTTCTCGCGGAAGATCACCATGTCGATCTTGTGCGGCTCTTTGACCGGCGAAGGCACGCCAGCGAAGTACTGCACCGGGCGCAGGCAGACGTACAGGTCCAGCTCCTGGCGCAGCGCCACATTCAGCGAGCGGATGCCACCGCCCACCGGGGTGGTCAGCGGGCCCTTGATCGAGACGACGTACTCGCGCAGCGCGGCCAGTGATTCTTCCGGCAGCCACACGTCCGGGCCGTAGACCTTGGTCGACTTCTCGCCGGCGTAGATCTCCATCCAGTGGATCTGCTTCTTGCCGCCGTAGGCCTTGGCAACCGCGGCATCCACCACCTTGATCATCACCGGGGTGATGTCGAAGCCGGTGCCGTCACCCTCGATGTACGGAATGATCGGGTTGTTCGGGACATTGAGCGAGAAGTCCGCATTCACGGTGATCTTCTGCCCTGCCTCGGGCACCTTGATGTGCTGGTACATGTCGCTTTGCTCCGCGCGTCGCTGTTTGTGAAAGGGGTTTTCGGAACCTGAAATTCTAGTTCACGCTGCCTGTCAGTCTGCTGACCACCCCGGAGCCGGCAGGCCTACGCGGTGAGGCCTGGGCGGCGCCTGCTTTGTTGTGGCCGCGTGTCAGCGGCGCGGGCTCGGCCGCGTTCGATAATCTATCGACACCTCACGAGCCTTGACATGACCTTGACCAAGTTTCGCTCTGCCTGCGCCGCGGGCGCCTTCGTGCTGGCCCTCGCTGTGGGCGGCACCGCCAGCGCCCAGAACGCCGGCCAGCCGCAAGACCTGCCCACCGTGACGCTGCACGCCGGCATGCACAACATCGTCGCCCAGGTGGCCAAGACCCCTGACCAGCGGCAGATCGGCCTGATGTTCCGCAAGGAAATGGCCGGCCACGAGGGCATGATCTTTGTGTTCGAAGACCCGGCCACCCAGTGTTTCTGGATGCGCAACACGCTGATCCCACTGTCGGCCGCCTTCGTGGCCGATGACGGCAGCATCGTCAACATCGAAGACATGAAGCCGCTGAGCGACCAGTCGCACTGCTCGACCAAGCCGGTGCGCTACGTGCTGGAGATGAACGTGGGCTGGTTTGCCAAGCGGGGCCTGAAGGCCGGCACGAAGATCACCGGGCCGCTGTTCCACTGAGGCCTGGCTTCAGGCGGTCAAGTGGATCGTGAAGCGCAGGCCCTCGAACTCGGGCCTGGATTGCGCCTCGATCTGCCCGCCCAGGCGCAGGACCACCTCGCGGGCGATCGTCAGGCCCAGGCCGGTGCCGCCGTCGTTGCGCAGGTCGGCACGTTCACCGCGCCAGAACGGCTCGAACAGGTTGGGCAGCTGTGCCTGCGACACGCCGGGGCCGTCGTCTTCGACCACCACCTCGGCGCCGCCTTCGGGCCGCGGCGTGACGCGCAAGGTGACCTTCGGGCCGCCGTAGCGCAGTGCGTTGTCCAGCAGGTTGTTGACCACCTCGCCCAGCCACAGCGGGTGGGCGCGCGCCGGAACGGGTTCGTCCGGCGCTTCGAGACCGATGCTGCGGCCCTGGCGCAGCGCCTGCAGCACCAGCGGCTCGGCCGATTCGCGCAGTAGCGGCACCACGTCCATCGTCTGGTGCTCACCGTCCACCGACAGCGCCGTTTCTGACCGGGCCAGGCTCAGCAACTGGCCGATCAGGCGCGACAGGCGGTCGGTCGATCGCTCCAGCTGCGCCAACAGGGGGCGCCAGGCGGCCTCGTCAGCCGGCAAGCCAGACGACTGCACCGACAGCTCCTGCGCCAGGTTCTGCGCCAGCACGCGGATGCCGGCCACCGGGGTGCGCAGCTGATGCGCCGCATCGGCCACGAAACGGCGCTGCAGCTGGATCGACTGCTCCACATCCGCCAGCAGGCTGTTGATGCGCTCGATCAGCGGCACCGCTTCGCGCGGCACGTTCTGCATCGGCAGCGGCCGCCAGTCCTGCGAATCGCGCAAGGCCACGTCGGTGGCCACGTCGCGCAGCGGCTGCAGGCCACGGCGGATGCCCCAGCCGATCATCGCGAAAGTCACCGCACCGAGCGCCAGTGCCGGCAGCACGATCGACAGCTGCAGGTCGCGCATCAGCACTGCGCGCTTGTTCTTGGTCTCGACCACCACCACCGAGACCGAGCGGTCCAGCATCGGTGAGCTGATCGAGAAGACTGCGCCACGCACCGGCTCGGCGTCATAGTCGGCATCGAACAAACGCGGCTGCGAGAAGCTGGCCTTGCGCAGTTTCGTTGCAGGCACCGGGACATGGGAATCACCGGCCAGCGGGTTGCCTTCCACGTCGACCATCAGGAAGCCGTTGCGGTCGTCGCGGTCCCAGGTCACCAGCTCCATCGCCTGGCGCGACAGGTCCAGCAACGGCCCACGGTCGGACCAGGTGACCTTGGCGGCCAGCGCGCTGGCTTCGTCTTGCAGGCCGCGGTCGAAGGCCAAGTTGGCGCTGGTGCGGGCCAGCCAGTAGGCGCCGATCACCGCGGCCACCAGGCCGATGCCCCAGCTCCACAGCAACGGCCGCAGCAGTGCGCGGCGAACGCTGGGCCCGTGGGCAGGCGGCTCAGACCGGGTCATCGCCGCTGGATGTGTCGCCAGGTGTGCTGCCGGGCGTGGCGGCCTCCATCACATAACCGAAGCCTCGCACGGTGCGGATCACCACGCCCAGAGCGGCAAAGCGCTTGCGCAGGCGGTGCACGTAGACCTCGACAGAGTTTTCGCTGAAATCGGCCTCCCAGCTCGACATGCGGGCGACGATCGAATCCTTGGGCACCACGCGGCCGGCCTTTTGCATCAGCAGTTCGGTCAGCGCCAGTTCGCGCGGGCTCAAGGAGATGCGTTGGCCGTGGTGCGTCAACTCGCGGTGGGCGATGTCGAGCTTCAGCTCACCCAGTTGCAGCACCTCGTCGATACGGCCTTGAGCGCGACGTTTCAGGGCGCGGATGCGGGCCAGCAGCTCGGGCAAGTCGAAGGGCTTGACGAGGTAGTCGTCAGCGCCGGCGTCCAGACCCTGCACGCGGTCGCTCAGCTCGTCACGCGCAGTCAGCAGCAGCACCGGCATGCGAATGCCCTTAGCACGCCAGTGGCGCAGCACCTCCATGCCGTCGCGCCGCGGCAGGCCGAGGTCGAGGATGCCCAGGTCGTACTGGCCCATCACGCCTTCGGTCATCGCCTGCTCGCCGTCGTGCAGTACGTCGACTTGCCAGCCCTCGCGCTCCAGGCCGCGCGCCACGCCCAGGCTGAGCGCGGGGTCGTCTTCCACCAGCAGGATTCGCATCGTGTTGCCTCGGCTGTCCCCTTGTTCTGGCGTCCTGTCCCGCAGACAACTGCCATTGAGATTTGACCAGATGGTGATGATCGTGCGTCCGGATGGCTGGGCAGATACCCAGCGTATCTGCCCTGACGGCCGGGCGCGCGAGCGCGCCATCTGGTCGAACCCAAAGGGCGGGCCGAAATGGGGCGCTCGCAGCGCCGCCAAGCCGGGCAGATACCACGAGGTATCTGCCCGGCTCGTCGACTCGCGATCATCCCCATTGCGGCCCGTCGCAATGACAGTTCTCTGCGGGACAGGACGCCTGGCGGAGCGTAACAAAAGAAAAAGCCGGCACGAGGCCGGCTTCAGCAGGGTGGCGCGAATCGCGCCGCGGTCAGGCGAAGTTCTTCTCGGCGAACGACCAGTTGACGAGGCTGTTCAAGAAAGTTTCAACAAACTTCGGACGCAGGTTGCGGAAGTCGATGTAGTAGGCGTGTTCCCACACGTCGACGGTCAGCAGCGCCTTGTCGCCGGTGGTCAGCGGGGTGCCGGCGGCACCCATGTTGACGATGTCGACCGAGCCATCGGCCTTCTTGACCAGCCAGGTCCAGCCCGAACCGAAGTTGCCGACGGCGCTCTTCGTGAAGGCTTCCTTGAAGGCGGTGTAAGAGCCCCACTTGGCATTGATGGCCGAGGCCAGTGCGCCGCTCGGCTCACCGCCGCCGCCCTTCTTCAGGCAGTTCCAGAAGAAGGTGTGGTTCCAGATCTGGGCCGCGTTGTTGTAGACACCGCCGCTGGACTTCTTGACGATGTCTTCGAGCGACAGGCCTTCGAACTCGGTACCCTTTTGCAGGTTGTTCAGGTTCACCACATAGGCGTTGTGGTGCTTGCCATGGTGGTATTCGAGCGTCTCGCGGCTCATATGCGGAGCCAGGTCGTCGAGACCAAAGGGCAACGGCGGCAGGGTGTGTTCCATGCTTTTTCCTTTCGAGTTGGGGGCAGCGCTTCAGCGGCGCTCGGCCAGTGAAACAGCGGGCCGCGGGCATTGTAGGCAGCAGGCGGCGCCCACCATCGCGCCAAGGTGATCGACTAAGGTCGACCGGATTTCGGTGGGCTGGGGTCGACGTTGACCTCGGTCACCCGGGCGTTGGCGCTGCCGTCAGCCCACACCGCCCGCAGGCTCTGGCCGGGCAGCAAAGCGTGTGCCGAGACGATGGCCTCGCCCTCCTCCGTCTCGACCCAGGCGTAGCCGCGTGCCAGCACGCGGCGTGGGTCCAGCGAAGACAGGCGCGCGGCCTGCGCTTGCAGCCGATCCTGCTGTCGGGCCTGCGCACCACGCGCGGCCTGCAGCAAGCGCTGGGTGCGGTGTTGCAGGGCCATGCGCTGCATCTCGATCGCTCGGCCCAACGCCGCTTGATGGCGCTGGGCCAGCGTATTGAGCCGTCCTTGCTCGACCCGCAGGCGCTGGGCCGGGCGGTGCAGGCGCAGAGCCAGCGTATCCAGCGTCTGGGCGGCGCTGTCGATCCGTTGATGCAGCCGGCGGGTCAGGATGTCGGCGCGCAGGGCCAGGCCTTGCAGCAGCGCATCGCGCTCGGGCGCAGCCAGTTCGGCCGCGGCCGTGGGCGTGGGGGCACGCAGGTCGGCGGCCAGGTCGGCCAGCGTGATGTCGGTCTCGTGCCCCACGCCGACGACCACCGGCAGGCGCGACGCCCGCACCGCACGCACCACCCGCTCGTCGTTGAAGGCCCAAAGGTCCTCGAGCGAGCCGCCGCCGCGGCACAACAGGATCAGGTCGCCCCCGTCTTGCGCGTTGGCTTGGGCCAGTGCCCGCACGATCGCTTCTGGCGCCTGCACGCCTTGCACCAGTGTGGGGACGAGCAGCACCTCGACATGCGGAGCGCGGCGCGCGAGCGTGGTCAACACATCATGAATCGCAGCGCCACTGGCCGAGGTGACGACGACCAGCCGGCGTGGGAACGGCGGCAAGGGGCGCTTGCTCGCAGCGTCGAACAGACCTTCGGCCTCGAGCTTGGCCTTCAGCCGCAAGAACTCTTCATAGAGATTGCCGACGCCGACGCGCTGCATGGCTTCGACCACCATCTGCAGCTCGCCGCGCGCTTCATACACGGCCAGGCGCCCACGCAGTTCCACCTGTTGCCCGTCCTGCGGGTTGAACTGCAGCATCATGGCCGCACGGCGGAACATCGCGCAGCGCAGGCCGGCGTTACCGCCGGATGCGTCTTTCAGGGTGAAGTAGCAGTGGCCACTGCTGGCGCGGCTGAAGCCGGAGAGTTCGCCCCGCACCGCCACGGCGGAAAAACGGGCCGCCAGCGCGTCGGAAACGGCCAACAGCAGACCGGCGACCCCCCAGACCTGTGGCCCGGGCGCTGAACTGGATTGCATCAGGTTGTTCACTGGCGACACAGCGCCTTATTTTTGGGCAACGTCACGGAAACCCGCACCATTGCACGCTTTGTGAAGGTTGCGCGCCGCTTTCCCACAGTGTTTTCCACATCTGCTGTGGACAGATGACAAACGTGTGACGGCTGGAGAGCCCTGGCGATCAGTTCATAATCGCCCGTCTTTCGTTTCGGGCCCTGCGCCAGAGGCATTCTTGCTGACGATCATACAAGCCGCCGGCTGGCCAATTTGGCCATTGATCCTGTGTTCCGTGGCCGCCCTGGCCCTGGTCATTGAACGAGGTTTTGCGCTGCGCCGCGCTCAAGTGGCGCCGCCTGGTCTGGTCGACGAGGTGCTGCAAGTGCTGCGCCAAGGCGTGCCGTCCAGCGACGTACTGAGCAAGCTCTCGGCCAACTCGACACTCGGTGCGCTGCTGTCCAGCGGCATCCGCCTGGTGGCGCAAGACCCGCGCTGCAGTGAAACGCTGCTGCGTGACGGTTTCGAGGCAGCCGGCCGCAGTGCTGCCCACCAACTGGAGCGCTACCTGAACGCGCTGGCCACCATCGCCTCGGCCGCCCCGCTGCTGGGCCTGCTGGGCACGGTGATCGGCATGATCGAGATCTTCGGCTCCCAGTCACCTGGCAGCTCCGGCGCGAACCCGGCGCAGCTGGCGCACGGCATCTCGGTGGCGCTGTACAACACGGCGTTCGGCCTGATGGTGGCAATCCCGTCGCTGATGTGCCACCGCTACTTCCGCGGCCGGGTCAACGACTACCTGCACGACATGGAGCAGGGCGCCGAGCGCGTGCTGCACCACCTGACGCGTATGGAGCGCTCGGGGTCGAAGCGATGAACTTCCGCGGCGACCGCCACGACGAACCGGAGATCAACCTGATCCCGTTCATCGACGTGCTGCTGGTCATCCTGATCTTCCTGATGCTGTCGACGACCTACTCGAAGTTCACCGAGTTGCAGTTGACGCTGCCCGCCGCTGACGCCGATCAGGCCCGCGACCGGCCGTCGGAAATCATCGTCTCGGTATCGGCCGATGGCCGTTACTCGGTCGAGAAACAGGCCGTGGAAGGCCGCAGCGTCGAACTGCTCGCTGCCGCTCTCCGAGCCGCCGCCGACCAGCGCCAGGACCCATTCCTGATCATCTCGGCCGATGCCACGGCGGCGCACCAGTCGGTGATCAACGTGCTGGATGCGGCGCGCCGCGCCGGCCTGCCCCGCGTGACCTTCGCAGCCCAAAGCTCGGCGGCCGCCGCTGGCACCAGCCCTTGAGCCGGCCGCCCGGCCGTTGAAGCCGCGCCGGCGATGAGCACCCCGCCCCAGGTGCGTTCCGCGCCCAGCTGGGCCACCGCCCTTCAGGCACAGTGGTGGCAACCCAAGATCAGCCTGGCGATGCGGCTGCTGCAGCCGCTCGCCGCTTTGTATGCCGGGCTGGCCGCGGTACATCGCCGCTGGCAACGCCGAACGGCCCCCGTCACCTTGGGCCGACCCATCATCGTGGTCGGCAACCTGGTGGTCGGCGGCGCCGGCAAGACACCCACCGTCATCGCGCTGATCGGCTGGCTGCGGCAACAAGGCTGGCGGCCCGGTGTCGTCTCGCGCGGCTACGGCCGCGATGACGACCAAGCCATCGTCAACGTGCAAGTCAACTCGAACGCGCACCAGGTGGGTGACGAACCGCTGCTGATCCACCGTCGCACCGGCGTCCCGTTGGTGGTGGGCCGTGACCGCGTCGCCGCCGCCCGAGCGCTGCTGGCTCAGCATCCCGAGGTCGACATCCTGCTGTCGGACGACGGGCTGCAACATCACCGATTGCCGCGTGACGTGGAAGTGGTGGTGTTCGATGGGCGGGGCGCCGGCAATGGCTTGACGCTGCCTGCCGGTCCTTTGCGCCAGCCACTGCCGCGATCTCTGCCGCCGCACATGGTGGTGCTTTACAACGCGCCCCATCCGAGCACGCCGCTGCCTGGCGCACTCGCCGAGCGCCGATTGGCCGGCGCCCTGCCGCTGGCCGATTGGTGGCGCGGCCACGCTGCCGATACGCAGCCCCTGTCCACATTGCAAGGCCGTCCGCTGCTGGCAGCCGCCGGCATGGGCGAGCCCGAACGCTTCTTCGGCATGCTGGAGCAGGCCGGCCTGACCATCCAGCGTCTGCCGCTGCCCGACCACGCCAGCTTCAGCCCCCTGCCCTGGCCGGCGGGCACCGGCGATGTGCTGGTGACCGAGAAGGACGCGGTCAAGCTTCGGCCCGACCGGGTCGGCGCGGCCAAGGTCTGGGTCGTGGCGCTAGACTTTGCGCTCCCGCCGGAATTCACCGAAGCGCTGCGACAGCGCCTTCCCCCACGGGCCGACGCGCCCCTACGAACATCAAGATAGCCATGGACCACCGCCTGACCGAGATGCTGGTATGCCCGGTGTGCAAAGGGCCGTTGCAGCTGCGCCGCGACGAGGCCTCGCGCCCGCTGGAGCTGCTGTGCGCAGCCGACCGCCTGGCCTTTCCTGTGCGAGACGGCATCCCCGTGATGCTGGAGAACGAAGCTCGTCACCTCGACGCCGCCAGCCCAGCGCCAGCCCAGGAAGAGTGATGGGCTTCACCGTCCTGATCCCGGCGCGCCTGGCTTCGACCCGCCTGCCGAACAAGCCCTTGGCCGACATCGGCGGCAAGCCGATGGTGGTGCGCGTGGCCGAACGCGTCGCTCAAGCCGGTGCCAGTGCAGTGTGGGTCGCCGCCGATGACCCGGCCACGGTGCAGGCTTGCGAAGCCCACGGCGTGAAGGCGCTGATGACACGTCCGGACCACGTCAGCGGCAGCGACCGCCTGGCCGAGGCTTGCGAGCAACTGGGCCTGAGCGGCGACGACGTGGTGGTGAACGTGCAAGGCGACGAGCCGCTGATCGACCCGGACCTGGTCAGCGCCTGTGCCCGGCTGCTCGTCGAGCGTGCCGATTGCGCCGTGGCCACAGCCGCCCATGCGCTGACCGAGCAGGCCGACTTCGTCAACCCGAACGTGGTCAAGGTCGTCTGCGATGCCGCAGGCCGCGCGCTGTACTTCAGCCGTGCCCCGATGCCTTGGTGGCGCGATGCGTCCAGCGCCGGGGCGCCGATGCTGCCGCCGGGCCAGGCACTGCGCCATATCGGCCTGTATGCCTATCGCGCGGGATTCCTGCGAACGTTTCCCACACTGTCGCCGGCGCCGATCGAGCAACTAGAGTCACTTGAGCAGTTGCGCGTGTTGTGGCATGGCGAACGGATCGCCGTGCATGTCGCGGCGCATGCACCAGCCGCGGGCGTGGACACGCCTGAAGACCTGGCCCGCGTTCGCGCGTTGTGGCCCGCCGTCGCAACCAGCTGACAACCCCGCCGGCTGTACCCGGCTTGTCAGTCAGACGCAGGTTTGCCCATGCTATCCTGCCCCGCATCAGCGCCGCATAAGTGCCACGCCAGCCGCGCCCGCACCGGGGCAGTGCCACCCTCAGCACCAAGCCGCGACCGCAACGACCGTCACGACGGCTGCTCCCACACGGCGCTACAGAATCATCATTACTGAGACAACGACCATGCGAATGATCCTGTTGGGCGCGCCCGGCGCCGGGAAAGGAACCCAGGCAAACTTCATTTGCCAGAAGTACGGTATTCCCCAGATATCCACTGGCGACATGCTGCGCGCCGCCGTCAAGGCAGGCACCCCGCTGGGTATTGCGGCGAAGAAGGTGATGGACGCAGGTGCCCTCGTCAGCGACGACATCATCATCGGCCTCGTCAAGGAACGCATCACCGAGCCCGACTGCGCGAACGGTTTTCTGTTCGACGGGTTTCCCCGCACGATTCCGCAAGCCGAGGCGATGAAGAGTGCCGGTGTCAAACTCGACCTCGTGCTCGAGATCGATGTGCCGGACGAAGCCATCATTGAGCGCATGAGCGGCCGCCGCGTGCACGCCGCCTCGGGCCGCAGTTACCACGTCAAGTTCAACCCGCCCAAGGTTGAAGGCAAAGACGACTTGACCGGCGAAGACTTGATCCAGCGCAAAGACGACGAAGAAGCCACCGTACGCACGCGTCTGCAGGTCTACCAGAACCAGACCCGCCCGCTGGTCGACTACTACAGCCAATGGGCCGTGACCGGCGACGCACAGGCGCCGCGTTACCGCAAGATTTCAGGCCTGGGCACGGTGGAAGAAATCACCGCCCGCGCGTTGCAAGCGCTGGCCTGACAGAACCCACTCACGCTCTTGCGCGGGCACGGCCCGCACGATGAAGCCCCCAGGCGGCCGGCACGTGTCAACGTACCGGCCGCCTTGGCTTTTGGCGCACAATTGACGTTTACGTCAACGTCAACCGAGGCGCGCAACCCTCGGCGCAGCACTAGGAGCAAAACATGGATATCTCCGGCAAGGTCTTCATCGTCACCGGGGGCGCCTCGGGCCTGGGCGAAGGCACCGCCCGCATGCTGACCGCAAACGGCGGCAAGGTCGTGATCGCCGACCTGCAAGTCGACAAGGGTGAAGCCCTGGCGAAGGAACTCGGCGGCGTGTTCGTGCGCTGCGACGTGAGCCAGGAAGCCGACGGCCGCGCGGCTGTAGCCGCCGCCACCGGCCTGGGCAAGCTGATGGGCCTGGTCAACTGCGCCGGCATCGCGCCCGCGATCAAGACCGTCGGCAAGGACGGCGCTCACCCGCTGGACACCTTCACCAAGGTGATCATGGTCAACCTGGTCGGCAGCTTCAACATGATCCGCCTGGCCGCTGAAGCGATGTGCAAGAACGAGCCTGAAGCGACGGGCGAACGCGGCGTGATGATCAGCACCGCCAGCGTCGCCGCCTACGACGGCCAGATCGGCCAAGCCGCCTACGCCGCCAGCAAGGGCGGCGTGGTCGGCATGACGCTGCCAGTCGCGCGCGACCTGGCCCGCAACGGCATCCGCAACATGACCATCGCCCCGGGCATCTTCGGTACACCGATGCTGTTCTCGATGCCGCAAGAGGTGCAAGACGCGCTGGCCGCCAGCGTGCCCTTCCCCAGCCGCCTGGGCCGGCCGGAAGACTACGCCAAGCTGGTGCACCAGATCGTCACCAACGACATGCTGAACGGTGAAGTGATCCGCCTTGATGGCGCGATCCGCATGGCGCCGAAGTAAGACTGCACATCGGCGGCAACCCGACCAAGGGTCAGCCGCATCGACGAGTGATCATCGGCGGCTGAAAATGATCACCTTTGGCCTGCCGTTGGGCCAGGGTACCGCCGATGACAGCTTCCTCGTCACTTCTCTCGCAGCTGGCGGAGCACGAGGCTCGGGCTCTTGGCGCCGAGCGCCAGGGCCGCTTGGCCGAGGCTTTGATCAGTTGGCGCGAGGTGCTGGCGCTGAACCCCGAACACCCGCGCGCCTTGATCGCCGCGGGGTTTGACGCCCATCAACGCGGCGACCTGGCGGGTGCGCGCGACCTCTACAGCCGAGCAGCGAAGCAGACCAAAGACGACCCGACGCCGTGGATCAACGTCGCCCGCATCTGCAAACAGCAGAAGGATGATGCCGGCGAAGAACAGGCATTGTTCCAGGCTCTGACCATCGATGCGGGTGACCTGCTGGCGTTGCTGCTGCGCGGCCATCTCTACGAGCGCCAGGGGCGCGACAAAGAGGCCGCACGGTCCTACATCGCCGCCTGTATCGTCGCACCGCCAACGGACAAGCTGCGACCCGACCTGCGCCCGATGGTCGCTCATGCGGCGGCTTTTCGAGATCGGCATGACAGGATGATGGCCGACCAGTTGGACCGCGCATTGGAGGCCAGCTTTGCGCAGCATCAGGGCGAGGACCTTGACCGGTTCCGGCTGTCGGTCGACATCATGCTCGGTCGGCGCAAGCGCTTCGATTCGAAGCCCGCGCAGTACTACCTGCCGAACGTTCCTGCAATCGAGTTCCCCGATCGCCGACAGTTTCCGTGGCTCCACGACATCGAAGCCGGAACGGAACAGATCCGAGCAGAATTTCTCGACGCCTTGTCGTCAGACGAGGGCTTCACGCCCTACATCACTTACGGCAGTGACAAACCGCTGAACCAGTGGGTAGAGCTGAACAATTCGCCGCGCTGGAGTGCCTTCCACCTGATCAAGGACGGCCAGCGGGTCGAACCCGGTGCTTCCAGATGCCCCAACACGATGGCACTGCTGGCCAAAGCGCCTCAACCCGATCAACCTGGCCGCACGCCGGTGGCGATGTTCTCGCTGCTCAAACCGCACACACGCATCCCACCCCACAACGGCGTCAGCAACGCGCGGCTGCTGGTGCACCTGCCGCTGATCGTGCCCGAAGGCTGCGGCTTTCGTGTCGGAAACCAAACCCGGCAGTGGGAGCCCGGCAAGGCCTGGGTGTTCGACGACACGATCGAGCACGAGGCCTGGAACAACAGCGACAAGCTGCGCGTCATCCTGATCTTCGACATCTGGCACCCCTCGCTCACGGAAGGTGAGCGCGCGATGCTGACCGCGATGTCGACGGCGTTGAATGAATTCACCGGGCCTGCTGAGGGTTACGGGGCTTGAGAATTCCGCCGTCTTGCGAGGCTGAATCTCGCACTCATGCCAGCCTTGCGTCGGCGACGACGACGGTGCACAAACGGCAATGCCAAGGTCCCTGCACGACGGTCCGCTGTCGGCGGGCGCTGCCCCCTGAAACGCTATGATGATCCGGCGTATGCCCACCCTCGCCGAGTTTCTCGCACCGGTCGATCCGGTCGAGTTCAAGAACCAGTACG
>Ga0307515_10004317_pt1 | contig 29498 bp, 26 predicted proteins | sample 17_EM_MG_FD_194513 | JGI IMG/M metagenome (GOLD analysis project Ga0307515, IMG submission 194513) | Populus trichocarpa ectomycorrhiza microbial communities from riparian zone in the Pacific Northwest, United States - 17_EM | ecosystem: Host-associated > Plants > Roots > Unclassified | place... | reverse complement strand
TTAGCTTTCGACTTGATGGTACCGTAATTAGCGAGCGCCATTTGTTCAGCATCTTTAATATTGAGAACCTTTTGCTGAGCCTGAGCCTGGATGACATAAAAAACACCTAAAAACAGAAGTAATTGTTTTGAAGGTATCTGTAACATTGTAGTGTAATTTGTACACGGCAAATGTATACGTATGACATATATTAGAAAAATGAATTAATTTTGTCATAATCATTAGAAAAACTAATATATGAATATTGCACTCCATCATTTCCGGTTGGTTGACACCATTTCGAAGGAAGGATCGCTTACAAAAGCAGCTGCAACTTTGCATTTAACACAGTCGGCATTAAGCCATCAATTGAAAGAATTGGAGCGCGAAATGGACATTGAAGTTTTCCATCGACAGGGTAAAAAACTCCATCTTAGCGAGCAGGGATACCGCTTCCTGAGGAGTGCCGAAAAGATCCTGGCCGAGCTGAATTCGCTGGAGGAAGACATCCAGAATTACAAGAACGGCAAGACAGGAAAACTCACCATCAGCATGCAATGTTACACGGCTTACCACTGGTTGCCGGGCATCATCAAATATTACAAAAACCGCTGGCCTGATATCAATATCCACATTTTATCGGATGCAACGCGCCGTCCGCTGGAGTATTTAATGCGTGGCGAACTGGATATTGGCATAGTGCGTACGCAGATGATAAACACCAAAATTGTGTACGAACCAATCTTTGAAGATCAGCTTGTAGCCGTTATTTGCGGCGACCATCCGCTGGCAAAAAAGGACGTTATCAGCGTATCCGATTTCCAGGATGAAGAGCTCATTTTACCGTTGTATGATCCATCATACCAGGATACGCCGGTGATTGAAGCGCTCATCCAGGCGCAGCAGGTTAGGCCCAAAACGCTGCATCGCATTCACTATACCGATGCCACTATCGAGATGGTAAACGCGGGCCTTGGCATAAGCGTTATGGCCGACTGGATTGTGAAACCATACCTCAATGGTCGCAACATTGTGACAAAAACCCTGCATCATACCATCGCCCAACGCACCTGGTACGCCGCTACTATCAAGCAAACACCCGCTATTCAAAACTTTTTGGAATGTTTGAAGATGCATTTTTCTATCAACGGATTGATAGGGAAACCGGCCGAAGAGGTGATGACCGCAATGGCCGAAGTAGTTTAGCATATGCTTTTACTATAAATACAAAGATTGCGAAGCTCAAAAACTTCGCTTTTTTTTGCCATATCTCTGGCTTCTCTACCTGGAATAAATGTCGCGCATATTCACCTGGATACAATAATCTGTTATCCAGTTGTTAGCCACATCAACATATAAGATATTAGGCTTGTTGTTTTTATTGATGATGCCTTTATCTATCCACTCATCAACCATCAATGGGATTAGCCGGTTTCCGGTTACCGATAAATCGCGGATGCTGCGGTGCTTGCGGATAACGCTGGTGAGGGCCATTACACCGTTGATGAGCGGGTTAAGGTTTTCGTCCTGGAAATCATTACACACCATAGCCGCTTCGTCGCTGCTTTGGGTTAGCTGCCAATCCAGCCGTACCAGGTCGTTATCATTCAGCTTGCCGGTTATACCGGTAAAAAACGTCTTTTGTTTTAAGAGCAGGTTATCCAAAATGTTGGTTGCTGCGTATTCACGTTTAAAATTGATAAAACATTTCGATGTAGTGGCAATAGAACAGGAATCAATCAGCTTATCGGCGCTGGCATATTGTTCAAAAACTATCACCACTTTGCCGGCCAGGCTGGTCAAAGGGATATCGGCCAGCTTTTTGCCGCCGTTGGCAAATACCATATCGCGGCCAAGGGTATCTAAAATAAACCGGGCAACTTTAGCCGCCGGCGCTTCGCGTTCGCAAAAATGGCTGAAGGACAATATAACGGTTTCTTTATGGTTTGCTGCCAGAAAACCCTTTATCCCCATCAAAATACTGCTGAATTTTTCGCCATATCCCCCACCAATAGCGTCGTCCATACAATCGGCAGCGCAGTGTTTGGTGTATAGTGCGTTTTTGTAAATGCCTATTCGTAAATCAAACATACGAATGCCCGAATTTAACTGGCCCGTTACATTTTTTACCTGGGTAAGGGTATTACACTCGTTAATTGTACCGGCCTGCTGCCCGCCCGCGGCGGTTAAAACAGACATGCCGGCGTCATGGGCGCCGGGTATGGCAATATCCTTCAAACTGTAATTGGCTTTGGCAGGGTAAAAGGTTTCCTCCATCCATTTGGCAGGATTATAGTTGCTGAAGTAAGATATATAGCATTTGTTATCCAGGCCAACGTAAGCCAGTATTGATTTGCTTTTGTCCACATCGCATATCGAAATCGGGTTTTGTGTGGCTAAATATCCCGGCAGGGGGCTTTCGGCAAGGCGCAGTTTGCCCTGCTCTTCGGTGGTATAATATAACCTGGTTTCTTTTTTGCCACCCCGCCAAACGTAAAATAGCTTGCCCGAGTCATATACCTTAAAAATAGCCGGCGATACCCCGCTTTGTACTTTGTACAGCTGTTTTTGTTTGGTCCAGTTACCGTTATTGATGTTACAATCGGCGTAATAAACACCCTCATCGCGATAACCGCGATAAGTAACCCTGATAACCGAATCTGAAAGGCTGGCGACAAAAGGATAAGCGGCGCTTTTACCCGGTATTTTTTTAAGGCCATCGCAGGTAAGCTGCCCGTCGGAGCCAATTTTAGCTACAGTATATACCATCTCATCTTTGCTATTGGTGTGCGATGTAATGGTTATTTTATCGCCATTTAGTGCCGATGTTATACCCTGACTTAAAGGTGCGGCATCGTTTATAGCCAACGTATAAATGTGGCTGTCGCCAAATCCCGTCTCGCTGCTGTTAAAAGTATACTTAATGTTGCCATCGGCGCCAACCCACATAACATATAGCCGGTTGGGCGTTTTACGCAAAACAGGGGCAAAGCTGCTTTGGGCATCTTTTATTACGTAATCGTGCTGTGTAGCCAGGCGCTGATACCGATTGCCCAGCCAGTCTACGTGAATGTTGCCGGTTTGGCTGTCGTTCCAGGTTATAAAATAGCTGCCGTTAAATAGGGTAATATCCACCGCTTTGTTTGTAACGGCATTGGGCAAAAGGTTTACCGGTGTACTAAAGCTTAGGTTTTGGGCAATAGCGTTCATGCTCATGAATATAAAAACAGGCAAAAAAAAGGCAACTTTGATGGGTTTCATGGCAGCAGGTATTTGTGTGTATTAAGATAATTTTTTTTTATTAAGAGTTAAATATTAAATTGCTTAAAACAACCTGCTTTGAAAAAACTCTGCCTGACTCTTATTTGCTTCGGTTTTTGCTTTTATTACGCGGCTGCCCAGGATACCCACTATTGGGCGCAGGAATATAATCCCGCCGGATTTTTAACTCCCGGCGCCGCGGTTGCTTTAACCCGCGATAGTGGCGTACTGTACTTTAACCCGGCGCTATTGGCTTTCAATACCAAAAACTCGGCAAGTATCAGTGGCTCTGTGTACCAGTTTAATTCGGCAAAAATTAAAAATGGCGTGGGTACGGGTTATCCCCTTAAATCTACCAATGTTAGCATTATACCGGTGGTGGCCTCGGGAGTTATTGCTGTTAAAGGAGGTAAAAAATTTACCATAGGGTATGCTATTATTCATAACCCGGTGGTTGATTTTCACTCCACCCAGCAGCGCGATGATAAATTTAACGTGTTAAATGACGATTATAGCCCCGGTAACGAGGAATTTATAGGCCAGTACAGTATCCAGAACACGGTAACCGAAACCGCTGGCCTGCTAAGCGGTGGCTTTAAAGTTTCATCAAGGTTATCGCTGGGTTTCTCGGCACAAACGCAGTTACGCAGTCAGCATTATGCCCAAAATTACAGCGCAAGGGCTTTTGTTAATACCACTACCGGCAACGGGTTGCCACCCATTGTCAATGATCAGGAAGAATTCCAGGTGAGCCATTATAACGTTGGATTGAACTTCAGGGCTGGCCTGGCCTATGATTTTTTGAGACACCATTTAGGGTTGACGATAACATCGCCCCTGGTTAACCTGAAAAGCAATGGCGAGATATTAAGCGATGATATAGTAACAGATTTAAGGCTTAGCCCTACAGATACGATTAACCTGTTGGCCAGCAGCCGGCAGACCAAACTTAAGGAAACCTGGAAAATGCCCCTGAGTATTGCCGGCGGTTATGCCTATGACACCAACTGGGGCCAGATTTACGTAAGCGCCGAGTACTTTAGCCATATAAGCGAATACAATATTATAACCCCAAGGAATGATTACTTTATAAGAGGCGATGGTGGCGGTTCTCAAAGTTTTACATCATCATTATTAAAGGTGAAAGATGCCCGGAAAGCAGTAACCAACTTTGGCCTGGGCGTAAGTTTCATACTGACGCCCGAGGTTACCGGCTATGTTTCGGGCCGTACCGATTTTAGTTATGCCGATAAAAACCTTTTTGCGGATGACGACGGACATACGGTAAACACCGCTTATTACAACAATTACCACGGGCAAATAGGGGCTAACCTAAAAAGGCGCAAGTTTAACCTGCGCATGGGCCTGCTGCTTACCTATGGCCACACTTCGCAATATATGCAAGCGTATAACTTTAACACCCCGCATGAAAGCAATTTTTTAAACGGCGAAACGGTGAATAGCCCCGCAACCAATTTTGTAGTTGGGCTGATGTTTGCCTATATACATAATTTGTAAGAGGGGAAGCTGAAGGTTTAAAGCAGAAAGCTCAAAGCTAAAAGGCCTTGTTGCTTCCTGCTGTCGGCCATCTTATTTATTGTGGCGGAGGGGATGGTAAAATAGGAGGACAGATATGCTTCAGCATTTCAACTATTTTATCCAGTTTATCAATTTCAATAGAGTTTAGCTTCGAAAGTAATTGTTCTATTTCCTGCTTGGCTTCTACGTTTGTTTTAAAATCGGCATCGGCCTGGGCGCGGTCGCGCTCGCCTTGCCGGTTTTGGGCCATCATAATAATTGGCGCGGCATAAGCGGCCTGGGTAGAAAAAAGCAGGTTTAGCAGGATAAAAGGGTAAACGTCCCAATGCCTTACAAACGCAACCACATTAAGGCCCATCCATAAAACTACTATCAGCGATTGAATGATGATAAATCGCCATGAACCCATGCCCTTTGCTACGCTGTCGGCCAGCCTTTGGCCAAATGCTAATGATGCTGTGTGCTTCTCGTGCCACGTTTTGTTTTGTTCCATTTCTTTTAATTTTTATTGGTGATTAAAAGCGGGCAGGGAAATTCGCGCTTAGGCAGTAATGTTAAGCAAAGCTTTTGTAAATAAATTGTTTAAACGGTCAAATTTTTAGTATACAGCTGTTTTTTCAGGCCCTGTTGTTAAAAAGGACAGGGAACAAATAAAATTTAGTTGCCAGGTAAGCGTTCGGTCAGGGCAAAGGCAACTAAATAGTTAACGGCGATAAGCTGTTATTTAATAATGGCTAACAGAATGAGCTTATGGCGTTGGCAACATATAAGCATCAAACGACACCTTGTTTTTATCGGCTGATGGTGGTTAAGTGCTCCAGGTACCAAAGGGACTTGTATTGGTTAACAACAGGCACAAATATTTGGATGCACCTAAATTGCGCTATCAGTTTAGTGTTAACCATGGTAAAATATAAAATATTGATTATTAGATACTTGTAAATATTTATCTGAAATGTGTTAAGTTATGTTAACCCAGTTAGATGCATTTGCCCTGAGCTTTCGGTAAACTTGTTACTATTATTGGGCAAAAAACCATATTTTGGTGTCATCCAAATTTTATAATAATAAGCAGGCCTGCAACAAAGTATGAATAAAAGATTTACCGGTTTTTTATGGCTTTTAATTCATACTCTTTTTTCCATTAATGCCTATGCGCAGGCGCCAACAAAAAGCGGTCCTGTATTTCAAATTTATGCGGATAGCTTGCCAGCCGCGCCAGCGTTAAGCAAGGTTGCGGCAGTTGGTAACAGGCCGCTTAAAGTAAATGCAACGTCGCCTGTATTACCACCCAATATTAAATATCAAAGTCCGCAGGTTTACATTACCAATGCTGTCATAACATCGTTAGCACCCCTCAACACAGGTGGTGCGGTACCGGCGGCAATATACGGTGAGGTAAGCACATTTGCCGGCGGGCGGGCACCGGTTACCTACGATTCGCAGGGAACAGACGCGGGCTTTAACCTGCCTTCGGGTATTGGCGGGGATGCATCTGGTAATATTTACGTTTCGGATTTTGGCAGTGGAGCCATCCGGAAAATCTCGCCTGCGGCCGATGTGCACACCATTTCCAACACCAATTCGCCATCGGGGCTGGCGCTTGATAACCAGGGCAATATTTATGTTACCGATTTTAACACCAATAAAATCCTTAAAATTACCCCGCCGGGGGTGTCGTTGGTTTTTGCTGGCAGCGGTGTTGCCGGCAATACTGATGGTACAGGCAATGCAGCTTCATTTAACGCGCCGGGTGGTATAGCAATTGACGCTTCGGGCAATATTTACGTGGCCGATCAGCAAAATAACAGCATCCGCATGATCAACCCTGTGGGGGAAGTTAAAACAATTGCCGGTAGCGGTGTTGCAGGTGCCAATAATGCTACTACGGGGCTGGCTGCAACCTTTAACAATCCCGATGGCCTTGCAATTGATAAGCAGGGCAATATTTACGTTGCCGATACCAAAAACAACATCATCAGGAAAATTGCAACCGATGGCTCGGTAACAACCTTTGCCGGTAGTGGCGCAACTGGCAATGCCGATGGGTTAAAAACTGCTGCTTCCTTTAACTATCCTACCGGGCTGGCAATTGATGCACTGGGTAATTTATATGTGGCCGATTATAAAAATCACTCCATCCGGAAAATTAACCCGGCGGGCCAGGTAACAACCATTGCCGGCAACGGCTCGCCCGGTAGCTTAAATGGTATTGGCAGTGCCGCAACTTTTAATTATCCCATTGGCCTGGCTTTTGACAGCAACGGTAATTTATTTATTACTGATTTTGCGAATTACCTGGTAAGGAAAATAAACTTAACCGGCTATACAATTGATAAGCCGCTGCCGTCCGGATTGGTATTTGACCCTAAAACCGGCATTATCAGCGGCACGCCAACGGCCGCAACCCCAGCCACCAATTATATCATTACGGGGTATAACGCGGGTGGCAGCAGCAGTACAACTATAAATATCCAGGTAAGCGATGTGCCGCTTAAGCCATCAATTATTACCTTTAATTCGTTGCCGCCTGCGGTTAAAAACATTATAAAACCCAATGTCAGCAGCACCAACCCCGAAACGCCTATCGTTTTAACAAGCAGCGACCCTGCGGTGGCAATCATTACGGCTGATGGCAATATATTGCTAACTGGTGTGGGTTACACAACAATAACAGCCATCCAGGCCGGTAATGCCAATTACAGCACAGCCACCCCGGTATCGCGACAGCTTATTGTATACCAGCAAGGGGTTATTGCCTTTGCGGCCCTGCCGGTTAAGCACCTTAACGATGCCGATTTTGCTCCCGGCGCCAAAAGCAATGTTACAGCCTTCCCCATAACGTATAGCAGCAGCAATCCGCAGGTAGCAACCATTATTAATGGGTTCATTCATGTTACCGGGATAGGCACCACCACTATTACGGCATCGCAGGCAGGCGATATCCTGAACCTTGCCGCAACGCCGGTTACGCAGGAATTAACCGTTAGCCCGATGCTGGCATTCGGCGCTTTATCTCCCAAAATAGCCTGCGAGAATGATTTTGATCCTGGTGCCACCAGCCTAAAGCCAATAAGCTATACCAGCAGTAACCCGGCTGTGGCAACCATGGTCAATGGCCAGGTTCATTTGGTTGCCGCGGGCACATCAACCATTACAGCCAGCAGTAACGGCGAGGTGCTTACCCAGGTTTTAACGGTTAATACCGTGGTGCCCCCCGCTATTTCTATTAGCTCAGATCTGCATAATCCCAATTGCAGGGGCACGGCTATCTTATTTACGGCAAGCCCCACCAATGCAGGTACAAGCCCTATTTACGCCTGGCAGGTAAATGGTAGTGTTGCCGGTACCAATAGCCCCACCTTTTCAAGCAGCAGCCTGGCCGATGGCGATGTTGTTACCTGTACACTCACCAATAACAGTACCTGTGCCGGGCCGGTGTCGGCCCAATCGAATGCCCTCAGTGTAAATGCAATAACGCCAATTACACTATCGGTAACCATTGCCGCATCTGCCGATGGGGTACGTGCAGGTACCCCAATTACATTTACCGCAAACGCGCAGCCGGGCACCGCCATTACCGCCTACCAGTGGCAGGTGAACGATACCAATGTTGGCCTAAATGAAGGCACATTTACCGGCAACACTTTTAATAATGGCGATGTGGTTACCTGTACCGTTGCAACAGCTAATGCCTGCTCGCCGCCTGTTACCAGTAATTTATTGGTTGTTAATGTTTTGCCGCCTGTTGTTATAACTGTTGTCAACGCGTTTAGCCCCAATGGCGATGGCGTTAACGATACATGGAATATTCCCAACCTTTCCTTTTTCCCTGATTGCCTGGTGAGTGTGTTTAACCGGTACGGGCTTAAGGTGATGCAATCCACCAGTTATACCAAAGCCTGGGATGGCACGTACGGCGGCAAAACATTACCCGCCGGGGTATATTATTACATCATCGATACCAACGATAACAGCAGGCCCAGGCTATCCGGCAATGTTACTATTTTAAGATGATTTACGTTTGTGGGCGTTTCCACCACTGGTAGAAGTGGTGGCCGTACTATCTGCTCATACTGCACGCCAAGCGCTATGCCCACAACCGGCCTTAGGCGCAGGCCGGTATCCGCGGCTATCACTAACGCAACTCGGGAGCCCAACTCAGACTATCCAATACGATAGTAAATCCAAAGAAACAGTTCCGGTTTGTACAATTTTGTCACCATTGACAACAATAGTTTTGCATCATCATTAAATATTGTTGTTATGTTTAAAATCACCCTTATTATTACCCTGGCCTTGTCGTCGGTGTTTTATACCGGCAATGCCCAGCAAAAAAGTAAAAACCCGGACCTGGCCGAAGCTAAAAAAGCGATAGCCGAAAGTAACCGGATTTATTTCCAGGCTTTTGTTAAGAATGATCCGGCCATATTTATCAACAGGTATGCAAAAGATTGCTGGATAATGCCGCCAAACGCCCCGGCCATGCGCGGGGCCGATGCACCGCTTAAGTTTTTTAAAATAGCTTATGACAAAATAGGACTGCGGAACGGGAAATTTATTACCCTTGATGTATTTGGCGATGGTGCGCATTATGTAACCGAAGTAGGGCTTTGGAAATCATATGATGCCAACAATAAGCTGTTCGACGAAGGCAAATTCCTGGTATTGTGGAAAAGGACACCCGCAGGCTGGAAAATGTTTCGCGATTCGTTCAGCAGCGACCGCCCGCACAAATAATGCAACAAATTAGGGTTGATGTAACAGAAGAACCGTAAATTCACATTATGGAATTTAAACATTTTTTTCCATCGGATATTTTAAAGCCTTATGTGAGGCATTACTATATTTTTGAATCAGATTCGGGCTCGGAATTTGAGGATACCGTATTTCCGAGCGGCGATATGGAAGTTATTTTTAACCTGGGTAGTGGTACCTGGGAATCGTCGGTTGATGATAAATTTCTGAAAACACCACCCATTGAGTTATGGGGACAAATTACAAAACCACTGGCCATCCGGTCGAAGGGGCGGCATACCATGCTGGGAATTAAGTTTTTTACGCATTCGGCAGCTTATTTTTTTAATGATGAAATGGGCACGTTTAACGACCGGATAACCGATTTTACAGATGTTATTGGCAGCCCCGCAAAAACACTTCACGCCCGGCTGCTGGAAACAACAGACCAGCTAAAAAGAATAACGCTGATAGAAAACTTCCTGGTAAAACGACTAATGGACAGCGAAAAAAGAGCACCAGGAATTGACAGGGTGGCCCACATTTTATCGAGCATAAAAAAAGAACCCGCCGAAAATAACCTGGGTAATATCGCTTTAAAATATGGTATCACTCCACGGTACCTGCACAAATTAATTTACCGGCATACCGGTTTATCGCCGTCGTCATTCAATAAAATCATCCGCTTTCAGTATAGCCTCAAGCTTATCACCAAAAACGAGCAGCCTTTTACCGCTATCGCTTATGATAGCGGGTATTTTGACCAGTCGCATTTTATCCGCGATTTTAAATCTTTTACGGGCTTTACACCCTCGGCCTACCTGCAAAATATAACCCCGGTTAACCAGCTTTTGCAACAATAATTTAAACCGTTCCGGTTTGTACAATTTCGGCATTTGCAGCCGCTATACCTTTGTTTCAATAATTAAAACAAAGGTACAACATGAATAATTTCGAAACATTTTCGCAACTGCACCAAAATCCAACTCCGCTTATTTTAGGAAACATTTGGGATGTAAAAAGTGCACAAATTTTTGAGGCCAATGGCTACCGGGCCATTGGCGTTTCCAGCCAGGCGCTGTCAAATGCAATGGGCTACCAGGATGGTGAAAACCTGCCCTTTGAAGTGTTGCTGCAACTGGCCAAGCGGGTTGTTGAGGTAGTTAACATCCCTTTTTCGGTAGATATGGAAGGCGGTTACAGCCGCACTATCGAGGGTATTATTGCCAACATTGATAAACTTCACGATGCAGGCGTTGTTGGCATAAACCTGGAAGATACCATTGCAGGCGATACCCGCTACCTGCAACCCATTGAAGAGTTTCAAAAAACAGTATCGGCCGTGGCAAACCACATCAGCAGGAACAATTTAAAACTGTTTTTAAACATCCGTACAGATGGTTTCCTGCTGGGCTTGCCATCGGCACTATCCGAAACACTTATCCGGGTAAAAAATTATGAAAACGCTGGGGCCAGCGGCGTTTTTGTGCCCTGCATTACCGATAGTAACGATATTAAAGCGGTTGTAAATGCTACAGCTTTGCCGGTTAACGTAATGTGCATGCCTGCACTGCCCGATTTTGAAGCACTGGCTTCGCTGGGTGTAAAACGCGTTAGCATGGGGCCGTTTCTTTTTAATAAGGCCTATGATAACGTTGGCAGGCTTGCAGCTGCAATCATCAGCGATAAAAACTTTTTGTCGATTATTTAATCATTTCAATTCACCCATAAATTTAATAAACCATGAACTTACCAAAAAGGGCCGAAGATGCCCACGCAACACTGGCCGCTGCTTTTAACACAGGCGATGTAGCCACCGTAATGAGTATGTACGATGTAACCGGCATTATTGTACCCGAACCAAACAAGCCGGTATCGGGCAGGCAACAGTTTGAAGATTCGATAAAAGCCATTTTATCCATCAAAGGAAAAATGGAGATTAAAACCGTGTATTGTCTTCAAACAGGAAATATTGCCCTCGGCCGCTCTGAATGGAGCATTACTGATGGCGACGAAGTGAAGGTGGCTGCAAAAGGTATCGAAGTAATGCAGCAGCAAACCGATGGTACCTGGAAAATAATCATCGATCAGGCCTTTGGCGCCGAAGCCAATCTGGTAGCTTAAAAATAACTTGTAATACTTTTCAACCGGCCTTGTTTCAAAACGAATCAGGGTCGGTTAATTTTTAAACTCCCTGGTCCATGTTTTCATGGCCTGTTAAAGCCGGTTCTTCAACGTTGATAGATCGCATTGCAGGTTTTTGTCCCAGTTGCCGGTTGTGGCAGCGGCATCATAGGTAGATTGCATAAACTCAAGCAAGGCCGCTTCGGGATTTGCAGCTCGTTGCACCGATTCATAGGTGAGCAGGAATTCGCCCATTTCGGTGCTGTAAAATGCCTCGGGTGGTGCTACCTGCCGTGTGCCAAAATCACCCGGGGTAGGGTAACAGTACGAATAGAATGTTGGGTGCGGAAACGCATCCGAACCAGCCCAAAAGCCACATGAGCTTACTTCGTGCGAATAAGCCTCCTGCATTACGGCTTTGGGCATATTTGGCATAGCGCCCTGGTGCAGGGGCGCCGGCCTGCCCGAAAAACGGGTAACAGCCAAATCAAAGCCACCCCAGAAAAAGTGTACCGGGCTGTTCTTGCCCTGGAAACCGGCCCTGAAATCGGTGAACACATTATGTATGCGCACCAGGGCCTGCCAAAAGTTGTGCATTACTACAGTATCATAGCCACAGGGAGCATGGTTTTGGGCAAAAGGTATGGCAGGGTCAACCTCGTTGGGTACCGCGTAAATGGTTACATCCACGCCGGCTTGTTGCAGGGTACTTATCAAACAGGTATAAAATTCGGCTACCGTTTTACCGCCTATGGCAAAATCAAGCTTTGCCCCTTCGCTGGTAGTTATCTGTACCTGGTAACTGATGAAATTAAGGTCGATCTGGAAAATACCACCTGTATATGGCATGCTGCCGGTAGTTAAGCCTGTTGGGCTAACATACAAAGTAACCTGCCATGAATGGTTGATCCATGGCATTTGCTGCAGCCTTATTTTGCCAACTACCTGGGTGTACATGTGTACAGTAGCTATAGTTTCTTTCAGATCGTGATAATCTAAAACAGGCCAGTTAGGGGAGGGGTGATTATTCATTTGCTGGGGTTTTTTAGGGAACAATAAGGGCGGGTTTATGTTTTGGGGTTGTTAATCTGTAATCTCTGCTATGTATAATAATACCCTCCTCCCAAATATGTTTTTAACGATTAAAATAGATCATAAAAAACACCACGCTCATGTACAGCCACAAAATAGAAAAAACAATGTGCACAGTGCTCTCCAGGCGCTTGCCCTTCCACAAATCTGACGAGTAACCAAAAAATTGGATCGCTAACCTTGCTGTCCAGAATACTCCCAAACCGAAAGCAATCCGGTTCCCCAGTTTGGTTGCAACAAGGTCATGGGCCGAGGTGAGGCACAGGCAGCTCATTAAGCCGAGAGTAAGGGCGATAAAAAAAGTATGCACATACATCATTTGCCGGTTAACACGGCTTATATCCCTAAGTTCGGTTACCCAGTTAAAATACCTGGGGAAAACGCTGTGGAGCAAAGCCAGCACCATTAAAATTATACCGACTATTTTAATTTGTGTTTCCATTTTTACTGAGCACAAAGTTGGTAATAAATGGAGTGAATTTTGTTTCGCAGGCGATGTTAAATCCGGCGTTGGCAAATGTGCTCAACCAGGATTGCCTGGACATAAAATGGAAGAAACCCAGGTTGTAAGCCATAAAATTAGGCACATCCCGCAGATGTTCAAGCAATACCACTTTGCCGCCGGGTTTTAAAACCCGGTTAAGTTCCCTGAAAAATTGGTCGCGACCGGCCTTATCCCTTATTTCATGGGCGGCAAATATTAAAAATACAACATCGACATAGTTATCCGGTAAGGGGATTGCAGTTGTGCTTATCTGTACCGTACCATTAAAAGCGGGGTAGGCCTTTCTCGCCCGTTTTATAGAAACCTCGGTATGTTTTTGGGGATCATAAAAATCATAAACTGTTAACGATGCACCGGGGTATTTAAGCTGTAACAGCGCACTGGTTTCGTCAAAACCCGCATTGATATTTACAAGGATAGGAGTTGTGGTAATGGGCAGGACATTTAGCCAGGTTAGGTTGTACAGGCCTGAAAGGTCATAGATGTACAAAGAAACAGCAAGCGATACCAACGTTGATATGGCAACCAGGCAGCTAAATGTAACTATTAAAATACTGAACGGGGGGTTGAAATAAGGAGCTACTAAAAGCAGTCCTGTCACCAATATGATAGCAACGATATAAAAGTGACGGTTAAAGCGGATAATGTTCCATACCCCCTGCAATGGTTTTCTTAATGGCTCCATTGCTCAATCCTTCCTTTTTTCCAATAATACGGAATGTTATTAATTATAAAAGCATTGGCCAAAACCCCGCCGGTTAATGCCATATCATCAAAAAACGAAATATGCTGACTTATAACCTCAACAGGTTTTGGGATCCAATCTTCTCTCACACCTTCAATAATCAACACCTTTTTGGTTTGCTTATCATAAGTAAATGTAAAGGGCAGCGGACCGGCAAATTTGCGCGCCTCCTTCCAGTCTGCAAAGGGAGAGCCGACAGGCAGAGTGATATCCTCGCCTTTTACATTTATTTGCAGGCCGAGACCGGATTTGGCAGATTGGATGTGAAGCTGACCGTTATGCTGTCGTTGTACAATATCGGTTGTGGTGTAAGCATAACGGGTAAACAGGTTGCCCAGGTACTCCATCATCTTTTTATCTGTTTCGGATTTTAATATATACAGGCCCCGTAACCGCTTGCCGGCATTGTTGGTATAACGAACAAATACGCGGTAGCCTATCAGCGTAAAATCATTCCCCATAAACTTAGGGAAACCTTTCGGCCGCAATCTTGTGGTGTTAACCAGCGCAATGGCTATAAACGCCCATTTATCCTGGTAAGTATCTAATGTTAAACATTCGGGAATTAAATGCGCTAATTGTTCCTTCGGAAAAGCGAATGTTAATACAACAGAATGCTCAAAAAAAGCCTCGACAGCAAAAGGATGGTCTTTTAAAAATGAAGGCATCGGTTATATCACCAGGTTTTTACGCAATTTAAATTCGTTGTAGTAAATCAACGCGATGAACATAAACGCGAAGGCCGAATTTGCTTTGCCCCACAATAACAAATCGGGCGCTAAAACAAACTCAATGCAGTTCATAATCCCGATTATAAGCATTTGCGTCATCGCATTCAAGCGGGATTTGATGCCGCTGATGATCCATACGGCCATCAGTATTTCTGAAACGCCTATCAATTTGGTTAACAGCCCTGCATGCGTTTCGCCCAAAATTCTGCCTACAATTTGCTGATGGCGCGGAACCAGGTTAAGCACCTTACAAAGCAAGCCATTGGCAAGCCACACCAGGGCAATTATGATGGTTAATATTTTATGAATGGTGGCTTTGGTCATTTATTTATTTTTTGCTGGCTTAAATATAAATGATAAAAACGGTGGTTGGGTAAAGTTGTTATCAAACCATATCCTTAAAAAATCTGCCATGTAAATTATCGCAGCCGGTTATATCGTCAAGATTACCCGAGCGGGTGATACCAGCCAGGAATGATTTACCAAAGCTCTACACAGATGAGCTAGGCCCCGGGAGGGATGTTCCATAATGCCTCCATCATTATGAAGAAACAATGAACCCCCGAAAACATTTTAAACCACATGTTTTATTTTTTGTCACTATTAAACACTAAAAAATTACTTATGAAAAGGATATTCAGAAACATAGCATTAATTGCGGGCCTGGCGGCTGCAGCCCCGCAGGTTAATGCACAGGTGAGTGTAGGCATCAGTATATCTGCACATATTGCGCCTCCGGCACTGCCGGTTTACACACAGCCCGTTTGCCCCGGCGATGGTTATATATGGACACCGGGATATTGGGCATACGCCGATCCTGATGGCTATTACTGGGTGCCCGGCGTTTGGGTAAGGCCGCCGCATTTTGGGTTGCTATGGACGCCGGCCTATTGGGGCTTTGAGGGCGGTGTATATGGCTTTCATGCAGGCTATTGGGGTTCGCATGTTGGCTTTTACGGTGGTATTAATTACGGCTATGGTTATGGCGGTGTAGGTTTTGGCGGTGGCATTTGGGCCCGCAATGTATTCAGGTACAACACTGCCGTGGCAAATGTAAACACAACCATTGTGCATAATACTTATGTAAACAATACGGTGATTAATAACACTACCGTAAACCATACCAGTTTTAACGGTCAGGGAGGGGTTAATGCCCGCCCTACAGACCAGGAACGTATGGTTATGAATGAGCATCATGTACAGCCAACATCAAACCAGTTGGATCATGAACGCACCGCCGGCCATGACCGCAGCCAGTTTGCATCCGTAAACCATGGTGTACCGGGTACAGTGGCCATGAACAGGGTAGGCGGTCGCCAATTTGACCAGCAGGGCCGTATTGCCAACGGCGTATCATCTGGTAAACTAACTACCGGCGAAACCAAAAAACTGGAAAACCGAGAAGTCAACCTGAACAAAGAGGTGCGCGCCGACGAGGCTAATAAAGATGGGCATTTAACAAACCAGGAAAAAAGCCAGGTTAACCAGCAGCAGCATATTAACCGTACTATCCGCGCCGATCGCCAGGCCAGCGGCGGGAGCTTAAACCGCCAACAATTCAGGCAGGTTTACCGCCAGCAAAACCGTGCCGGCAGACAAATTAACCGCCAGCGCCACGGGTAAACTATTGCCTATTATAAGGTAACAAAAAAGAGCCTGTATCAGAAATGATAACAGGCTCTTTTTTGTTGGGGCCTGTTTTACCATTATTTTTAATTTACCCGGATAATGTGAGAAAAATAAACTGATGCTATGAAACAGATAGCCAGTATTTTGCGTAGTAAGATAGGGCGTTGACAATAGCGCAAAAAAACTTTACAAATACTAACTATTGATTGATTTTACCGAATATAAAATGAGTGTCGATCCGATATTTTCTTTTAATGAAGATCAATTCAACCAACTTTTCCCGTTTTATATTCTCATTAACCATGACCTTACTATCCAATCATGCGGTAACAGTTTAAAAAAGATTTTTGAACAGCCTCCCGAGCGCTTATTTTATGATCACTTTAGCTTAAAACGCCCTGCCAATGTACCGCCAACATTTGTATCGCTACGTGGGGTTTGTAAGCAACTGGTAATAGTTGAGGTTAGTAACGCATTTAATGATATATTGAGAGGACAATTTGAACTTCTGCAAAACTCAAACCAGTTACTTTTTATCGGTTCGCCCTGGTTTGATAACATGACAGAAGTAAAACAGCATAAGCTTACCCTGCATGATTTTGCCTTTCATGATCCGTTAATTGACCTTTTGCATGTGCTTAAAACCAAGGACATTGTAAACGACGATTTAAAGCAATTACTTACCACCCTTCACCGCAAAAAAAGCGAATTGAAAAAGGCAACAGATGAAATTCGCGACATAGCGCTTTTTGCTTTACAAAACCCCGATCCCTTGTTTAGGATTGCGACAGATGGTCATGTTTTAATGAGTAACCCTGCGGCAGATCATATCACTTATTTTGATTTCGAGGGTAATACGTACCCCCGCGAAGAATTTTGGAAGCTTATTGTCAAGATTCAAACATCTTTTGATATGCCGTTTGAAGCGGCTTATGATCACAAGATATACTCTTTTATTTGCCGTTACGTTGCCGACCACAACTATATTAATGTTTATGGCCGGGATGTTACCGAAAAAGAAGAGGTAAAGCACGATAACCGGCATAAAAGCATGGTTTTAGCAAAAGTCGCGTTTGACCAAACCCACCTGATAAGGGCGCCACTGGCCAATATTTTAGGCCTGATAAACTTGTTGGAGATGAATAAATATGAAGATGAGGCTGATCCGGCTGTATTATCGCATTTGTTGCAGAGCGCAAAAAAACTGGATGCCGTAATTAATGAAATAGTAAATTTGATATAAATGTTATTAATCTTGTTTATCGTGCTCATATATAGTAACTTATCGCAGGTTGCTTGCGTTAAAAATATCATTCGGCAACCCATAATTCTTCAATACTAAAGGACAACGATAACACAAAGGCAGATCCTCTTACCAGGCCGGATAATATCGTGATGCCTGGCTTTTTGGCCCAAACTTAAACTTTTAACCATGTACGGAATAGTTAACAAAGCGATAGAAGACTTAGTAGTTGCAAACTTTGGCGAGGATAAGTGGGAAGCGGTAAAACTGCGCACGAATCTTGATATAGATTTTTTCATCAGCAGCGAGCCCTACGACGATGACCTTACCTATAGCCTGGCAAATGCCGTGGGCGAAGAGATGGATATGCCGGTTGCCGATGTATTGGAGGCATTTGGCGAATGGTGGATACTGAAAACAGGCAAAGAAAAATACGGAGATTTGATGGAGGCAGGCGGCGAACATTTGAAAGCCTTTTTAATTAATTTGCCGATGTTCCATAACCGAATTATGCTGATATATCCTAAGCTGACGCCACCGGAATTCCAGGTTACGGATATTGAAGAAAACAGCATCTCGGTACATTATTTTTCTAAAAGGATTGGTTTAAAATCATTTGTCAGGGGCCTGTTGCTTGGTCTTGGGAAAATGTATGGCACCCCTGCGCAGGTATCGCTTTTAGCCGACAGGGATAAGGGCGATGATCATGAAATTTTCAGGGTAAGCTGGTAGGAGCAAGCTGAAAGCTTAAAGCCGAAAGCGCAAAGCAACGCATAGATACCGGTGCAAGGTAAAAGTAATGGTGAATTATCACATCAAAATGCCGCTCCGGGAACCTTTGCTATCGTATCTGCAGAACTGTAAACGTTTGTTGCCGGCGGGCAATAATTCAGGCTGATAAAGAAGGTGCTGCCCAACCCCGGCTCGCTCTTAAACCAAATGTTGCCGCCCTGCAGTTCCACAAAATTTTTGCAAAGCACCAGGCCAAGGCCGGCCCCTTTTTCTTTCCCGGTACCATAGGTTACCTGCTCGCTTATCGAAAATAATTTAGCTTGTTTACCGGCCGGAATGCCCATGCCATTGTCGGCTATCGCGATGGTGCATTTATCCTCGCGGATTGTTGTGCCGATGGTGACTTTGCCCCCTGGGAAGGTAAATTTAATAGCATTCATCACCACATTCCTGATCACCAGTTGTAGCATATCGGGGTCGGCGGCTACCCAAATGGTTTCGTCGATATCATGCTGTAGCTCAATCTGCTTCTCGGTCGAAATGCTTTTTAATAGCTGCAAGGTACCATCCAGTGCACGCAACAGTTGCAATGGCACCAACTGTACTTGTACACCCCCCATCTGGCTCTTTGTCCAGGTAAGTACGTTGCCCAGCATTTGTGAGGTGTCCCGGGTACGGTTTAGTAGTTCATTCTCAATGTTCCGCCTTTCTGTTTCCTCCAGTTTATAATAGGTAAGTAATTCCAGGAAACCCTGTACCGAAGCTAAGGGCTCTTTAAGGTCATGTGCCAGGATAGATAGTAATTTGTTCTTGGTTTCGTTACTGGCAGCCAGTTCTGCGGCTTCATGCTCTGCCCGGCGGCGTTCCTGGTGATAAGCGCTCCGGATAAAAGCTATTATAAAAAAAATAAGCGCGGCGATGATAATATAGCTGTACCCAAAATCGGCAAAGCGGTTGGTTTTGTTGGGGTAGGTATCTTTGATCCAGCCTGGGTGCGTCGCTTCCCAGTATATCAACGATAACATTGTTAATACATTTATAGGTAACCAAACCGCGTATTGCTTTTGCGGGATGATGGAAACCGCTATAATGAATGATAACAGGAAGATAGCAAGCGTAGGGCCATTGAGGCCGGAGTTGTCGTAATAATTAGCTATCAGCATCAGGTTGTTGATAACCTGGAACGCTACAATTGCCAGGCTGAGCATTTTATGAAAACGGGATGCATAATAGGCCGCGGCCACAACCAGCAATACCACAAACATAAGCCCTGCCAGTTTGGGCAGGCCAATCATGTAATTGAAAGGGACGTTGAGCGCAAGCCCGAACATGACGATAATACAAACAGAATGGAAGATCCGCCCCTCTAAACCGAAATCGGGTTTAAGGCCAATTAGCCTGTTCCATAGTACATTTACCTTATTACTGATCAAACTTTTTAAAGTTAAACGGGATTAGCGCTCTAAAGGTTGGCGGATATATACGGCCGTTGCCTCAGAGGTATCTCAAATTTAACTGTTTTAGCCAATACCTGTTTGAAATGAAGGAAATAAATTTAAACGTTTTGGGTGATTGCCTGGACTTAGTTTTTAGGGACAAAGCAGGTAAAATTATCAGTTTATCCCGGCGTCATGCAAAGCTTCTTTATTCATTCGGATGTATTCGGCATTGTTTTGGGCAGATGCCAGCTTAAGCCCCTCATTGGCCGCCATTATTGCCGATTTTTTATCGCCCGTTTTTAGCTGCAGTCTTGCCAGCCAGTATTTTACATTATATGCGTTCGGGGTGGCTTTATCAGCTTCCAGCATCCAGGTAAGCGCCTGCTGCATATCCCGGTTGTGGTTGTAATACCATACTGCCGACATGTAATAGGGCTTCTTTTCGCCTTTCATGGCCTCCTGTATGTTGGCCATAATTCGGCTATCAACATCGGTTGTTAAATGGAGGTTGATAGCCGTGTTTTCCCACAGTATTTGCAGGAGGCAGTTGTCTTGCCGAACATCGGCAAATTGAATGGTTAGCGTTTCTACCTTGTTGGGCAATTTTGCCGGTTTTATTTTAAAACGGAGTACATCCTGTTTTTCGTCGTAAGCATAAGCGCCCCATTGGTTAATGGTTTTATTAAAAATAATTGTCCATTCATCTGCCCCGGGAATGCTAAACAGCGAGTAGGAGCCGGGCGCAAGAGTATTCCCTTCTACCTGTATAGTATCTGTAAGTGTTACAACCGTGGCATTATTGGCGCCGGTACGCCAAACAATACCGTAGGGCTCCAGGCCGTTAAAAATTTTGCGGCCCCTGGTATTGGGGCGGTAATATTTAACCGATATGGTGCCAAGCCCAAAATCCTGTTCAATGCGTTGGCCTAAACTTGTTGCCGGTATTTTAAAAGGCAGTTCCTGTGCCCCGGCATTATAAAAATTAAACATTATAAAAGTAAGCAGGCAAAATAAGGTTGTTTTCATGGTTTTATTATTGATGGATAAGCGATATTTTTTAATTCCCTCCCATGGGGAGGGGCGCGTCCGGCTATGTGCGCAAAAGCAGGGAGGGGTTTCGCCGCGCGATAATAGAGCGTATAATTAAACGCCTGATCTAACCCCTACCTCTTCCTTCCCCAAGGAAGGAATCGCACGTCCCTCTGCTTTTTTACTTCTTCCGAATACGATGGTTTCACAAAACGGCCGGCGCTTTATAACATAAAGCTATTATTTATTTTTTAATAAGGCCAAATGGCTGTGAAATAGCTGCTTATGTTTTTTAAGGAGCAATGGCTTCATTTCGCTGCGGCCTGCCTGGTATCTTCTCAAACCAATGTGGCCTGTTGTTTGCGATACGGTGTTCCGCTTCCGGTGGTTAAAAAAGCATGCAGGCTGCCTATAAAGTAATCCCAGCCGGCTTCGCATACGTTATAGCATTCAAAACTTTGGTTTAAGCCCTCGTGCAAAAAATTCAGGGTTGTATCCTGGTTATCGGCGCTTATGGTCCATATCAGTTTTGTACCCGTCCATTCTGCCTTGTTTTTTAGGGAAGCCATATCTATGTACGCTTTATCACATTGCCATACTACACGTTTATTGGGGACGGCCTCAATTATACTAAAGGTTTTTTGGGTTTTTCCGAAGGCAATATCATATTGGTCGCTGGTGTGGGCGGTGGTGCCGTTTAGGTCATCGCTCCACCAATCGGCAATATGTTCTGTAATGGCGGTGTAAACTTCATTTGCCGGTTTGTTTACGGTGATGCTTTTTTGATAGTCGGTCATGGTCATTTGAAATGTTGTGGTTAATGAGCTTACTTGTTGGCGGCCATGAGCTTCTCTTCGTCTTCGGTCCTTGCGGTGCCGGCGGCATTGGGCTGCCCTTTGCCGGTACTAATCAGGCTGGCCAGGCTGTTTTGTATGTAAGTGGTCCAGGCGCCCCGGCAAATCTCGAAACATTCATATGCCGGTACCAAACCATGATGGGTAAAAACGATCTGTGTTTTGCCACCTTGTTCCGAAATATCGAAGCTGATTTTTGTGCCCGTCCATTCGGTTTTATCCCGGGTAAACTTAAAATAGTTGTTAAGCACCAGCCAAACTACTTTTTTGTCCGGCACAACTTCTATTAGCTTCATTTTGCAGGTATGAATGTCTTCAAAATGGTAATTAAACTCATCGCCCGGCCTGGTGGTATCGCCTTCAATTTCTTCCGACCACCATCCGCGAACGTTATTAATGGCATTAAATGCTTCCCTGGGGGTTTGGTCAACCAACAGGGTGGTTGTAAAATCTGCTGTTGTCATTTTTAATAGGTTATTATTTCGATTGGAATTGTATATAACAAATTTACCACCCCTGCGCTACTTCTGCACGGTGCAAAATGGACATTTCGGCGGGTTGATTTGGACAAGATAGTTGGTTATCTTTAATCAAAATTTTCAGCATGAAGCAAGTTGTTATCATTGTGCCCAAAGGATACGCCAACCTGGCCAGCGTAGTAGGTACATTTCAAATTCTGAACCGTGCAAATGGCTATTGGCAGCAACTGGGGCGCCGCCCTTTGATGGAAGTGCGCATAGCCGGTTTTGAAACAGAGCTAAAGCTGGATGGCGGCTTTTTTTCCATTTTTCCGGTAAGTATTGAAGATATACAAAAAACGGATTTGCTGATTATTCCCTCCGTTTCGCATGAGTACGACCGGGTACTTAAGGAGAACACCGCCCTTATCGGCTGGATAGGCGAACAATATCAGCGCGGAGCCGAAATAGCGAGCATTTGCACGGGCGCGTTTTTGTTAGCCGCTACCGGCCTGCTCGACGGCAAAACATGCTCTACCCATTGGAATGCGGCAACTGCTTTTAAGCGCCTGTTCCCCAACGTCGACCTGCATACCGATAAACTGCTTACGGTTGGGCAGGGCATTTACACCAACGGCGGCGCCTACTCCTTTTTGAACCTGGTACTTTTCCTGGTCGAAAAATATTTTGACAGGCAAACAGCTATTTACTGCTCCAAAGTATTCCAGATTGATATGGACCGGACATCGCAATCGCCTTTCAGCATTTTTCAAACACAGAAAAACCATGGTGATGAACTAATTGACAAAGCCCAAACCTTTATAGAAGAAAACTTAAGCGAAAAAATTTCTTTCGAAGGATTGGCCTCTAAACTGGCCATCAGCCGCCGGAATTTCGACAGGCGTTTTATTAAAGCTACAGGCAACACCCCGGTAGAGTACCTGCAGCGTGTAAAAGTAGAGGTAGCCAAAAGCACCCTGGAAAAAGGCCGCAAAAGTATTTTTGAAGTGATGAATGAAGTTGGCTACGCCGACGACAAAGCCTTCAGGGAAGTATTTAAAAAAATTACCGGCCTGTCGCCGTTGGATTATAGGGCGAAATATAACAGGGAGGGGGTGGGGGCGTAAGAACCGGCATTAGATTATCTCGAGACCGTTATTATTCCTGCGGACAGCTAATCCGTGAAGCCTTTCCAGTTGCGTCATAATTTACTAAATATTTGAGAAAATGTTGCCGGAAGCAATAATCTTTCATATGTCAATAAAAATGATTTTATTTGTAGCTTGTGATTTTTTCACTTATAATTGTTTAATTATCCTTTGAATTATGCTAATAAGGTTTTCAGTTGAGAATTTTCTGTCATTTAAAGATAGGGTTGTCTTTTCCATGTTACCGGGCAAAGGGTTACTTAAACCCTTTCATAAATCATCGCCGGTAAACGGTGTTTCCGCGCTTAAGGCTGCGATAGTGTTTGGTGCCAATGCATCTGGTAAAACAAATCTTATTAAAGCGGTAGACTTTGGTAAAATCCTGATTCTTCGGGGTGTTAAAAGTGAGCAATTTCTTCAGTACCAAAATTTTAGATTGGATACGCAGGCCTTGCAGGCAAATTCCAGGATGGAATACGAAATACAACATAGGGGTAAAAATTACGCTTATGGGTTTGTTTTTAACAAACATGAAATAGTGGAGGAGTGGCTTTTTGAGATCAATAAAAAAACGGATGTCAAAATATTTGAAAGAGACAACCGGAAATCAGAACAGTTTGAACTTGGGCCTTTGTTAAAGCGCAACAAAAAAGAGGAAGAAAAACAGTTTCTGAAATTTATTGCTAAAGGAACACCCAATAACCAGCTTTTTCTGACCGAAATCCGCAACCGTAAAGTTAAAGAGAATGTGTCGGACATTTCTGACTTGTTAAACGTTATAGATTGGTTTCAGAACGCACTAAACGTGATTTTTCCTGATGATAAATATAATATTGGTGTCAAATCTGAATTGAAGGAAGATTCGAAAGTCCAGGCGACATTTAAAGAATTGTTGCAATATTTTGATACCGGGATCACAGACATTTGCCTTGAACCTGTTGAGTTCGAAAATGTGGATATCCCTGCCAGCGCCAGAGAGCGCATCCTGAATGATATAGCGGATGTTAAAGGCGAGTGGAACAGAATAGCCCTGGTTTCCCCATCGAATACAACTTATTTTATTTCTAAGGGCAAGGACGGTAATATCATAGTTGAAAAACTAATGACGGTCCATCATGTTAAAGGATCGGAGAAAATCAGTTTGTTTGATACCAGCGAAGAATCTGACGGAACGAACCGGATAATCGACTTTATACCAGTTATCATTGATCTGTTGGAAGGCGGGAATGTATTCCTTATTGATGAAATGGAGCGGAGTTTACATCCCAACTTGATTTATGACCTTTTTGACCTGTTCCTGGCAAAAAGCCAACATATCAATAGTCAATTGATCATAGCGAGCCATGAATCTACTTTACTGACCCAAAAGCTGCTACGTAAGGATGAAATATGGTTTATCGTCAAAGATAAGGAGGGGGCGAGCCAACTGCATTCGCTTGAGGAATACAATGTTCGTTTTGATAAAGAGATCCGTAAGGACTACTTATTAGGTCGATTCAAGGGAGTACCAAGGATAGGGAACCGAAAAAATCTTACGGTATTACCCCAACCTGCTTGATATGCCAAGGGAAAGACATGAATTGTTCCGGGACAGTGGTACAAAAAGCAAAGAAAAGATTATCGTATTGGCCTTTGAGGGGAATGATACAGAGCGTTTATATTTCGAGGCTTTAAAAGATGATGTCAAATTTGAAAATGATGTCATTCATCTTCATTTGCTGAAGCGCCCTAAGGACGATACAAACAGTGCGCCGCGGCATGTTTACGCCAAGTTGAAGAAAGAATCGAGGGATGAGTATAACTTTGACCGAACTGATGAACTTTGGATGATTATTGACAGGGACCGATGGCCGAACATCCCGCAGATCATCGAAGAATGCAACAAAGAAAGTAATTTTTTTGTTGCAGTTAGTAGTCCTTGCTTTGAGTTCTGGCTGTTGCTTCACCGGTTTGAGGTCTCCCATTTTACAGAAGAAGAACAAGTATACCTGATCAGAAATAACAGGATCAGCGCCAATCGAACCTATATCGAAAATTTGCTCTCCACTAAAGTTGAGGGCGGTTATAGTAAGACCAATCCCAGGCCGGAGCGGTTTTTACCCAATATTAGAGAAGCAATAGAGCGTGCAGAAGCGCTTGATAGCCCCGATCAGCTTTATCCAACCCAACTTGGTTCACATGTATTCAAAGTGGCAAAGGTGATATTGAATATCCGGGATTAAAAGATTTACCATTGTGGTTAATAAAATAAAAATCGGTGTAGCGCATTGAAGCTCTTCAATTCCATCCGGCAACACCCGCCCTAAACAAATACTCTCAATAATAAAGTAGCGATATCATTTAATGAATTTAACTACCTAAATCCACCCAAATTAACATTTAGATTAAATAATCACTACTTAAGGTTAATAGTTAGAAAATCTTTGGTTAATACAGCAAGTACACCTTTGCGGCTAACTAATACTTAAGAAATGCTGACTTTATACAAAACAATCCTGCAAAAAATATGCCTGTTGGGCATAGCGTGCTTCCTGTTGGTTACGACGGGCCTGGCGCAAACTAACCTGGCCGGTATTTCCGGTAAAGTATCAGGCCCCGGCGGCGCGCTTTTATCAAACGCGACTGTTACGGTGAAAAATGAGTCGACCGGGTTCATGATCAAAACCACAACAAATGCAAAAGGAGCGTTCCTTTTAAAAGAGCTTCCCCTTGGTTCGCCCTACAGCATCACTGTAGAAGCTATGGGCATGGCGCCGCAAAAGCAAACCGACTTTGCACTTAACCAGGGCGACCTGCTGCACGTTACGTTTGTTATGGAAGACAAAGTTCATGAGCTTAACGTGGTCGAAATTAAATCGGCCACCACCCGCAACAAAATTGAAAATATAGGCTCATCAACAGCAGTTACCGCTAAAGACATTGCGAAGCTGCCTGTAAACGGGCGTAATTTTACCACCCTGGCAGATTTGTCTCCACTTAGTTCGGGCGGCAGCTTAAATGGCCAGCTGGCTTCGGCGACCAATTATACTATCGATGGCATGGCAGCACGCGGAACCATATCTGGCGGGTTGCCAACTGGTGCTTATTCCATATCGCTGGAGGCCGTACGCGAGTTCCAGGTGGTTACTAATGCCTATGATGTTACTTACGGTAATGCCGGAGGTGGTACCATCAGTACAGTGACCAAATCGGGTACCAACGTACTTTCGGGGAGCGCTTTTACTTACGCGCGTGCCAACTGGCTTTCAAGCCCCTATGGTTTAAATGGGTTAAAACGTAACCAGGCATTCTCTACCTATCAGTACGGGTTTTCTTTGGGCGGCCCTATAGTTAAAGATAAAGCGCAGTTTTTTATCGCCTGGGACCACCAGGCAGATTCGCGGCCATTGTATATAGCCAGTATACAATCTGCCGATGATGAAAAACGCTACAACGTAACCCAGGCTACATTGGATAACTTTTTATCAATAGCGCGCACAAAATACGGTGTTGCCAATTCGCCGCAGGTGGGGCAGTTTGATAAATTTAAAAATACTCACGCCGGTTTTGCCCGGATAGACTGGCAGATCAACGCTAAAAACCTGCTCACCATTCGCGATAACTTTATTTACGACCTGGATAACCAGTCGGATGGTGATAACACGGCTATTAATATCTACGAGGTATACAGCACCCGGAAAAGTTTGAACAACAGCGTAATGGCCTCGTTACGTAGTATCCTGAGCCCTACATTAACCAACGAACTGAAGGTGCAGCACTATTGGGAATACAATAAAATGTTTGCCAACAGCCAGCTTCCTGCCGACAATATTCCACGTGCCATAGTGCAGAATATCTCTTCGGTAGCGGCAAACGGATCAACCTATTCAACGGCCATGCAACTGGGCGGGCAACGCTACGGCGGCGACTATTTTAACAACAACGTAGCGCAGCTTACCGATAACGTATACTGGACAAAAGGAAAATTTAACTTCACTTTAGGTGGTGGTTTATCATTTACCAACCAGAACTCTATTTATGGCAGCGAAACCAACGGCCGTTTTTACTTTACGGGGCTCACCAATTTTAATAACCTTACGCCTTACCGTTTTGCAAGGGATATTTATGTTTCGGCAGATCACAATATCAAATTCAACATTCTTGCGCCTAACCTGTATGTGCAGGCCCAAACCACCTTATTTCCTGGTTTTGATTTAACTGCCGGTATCCGTGCCGATTATACCGATTACCTTGATAAGGCGAATTTTAACGAAGCAGTTTACCGGACATTGGGCTTAAATACATCCAATAAACTGGCCACCCTGCAAATTCAGCCCCGCATACAGGCAACCTGGGATTTGGGTCAAAACGGGAAAGATATCGTGAGGGTTGGAGGCGGTATATTAGGCTCTGCGCTTAATCCGTATTCGATGATTAACAATATGCTGTTTGATGGCTCGCATATCCAAAGCGTTGATGTTACCGGTAACCTGGTGCCAACGCCCAATTTTCCGGCCTACCGAAAAGATCCGTCGACAGCGCCTGGCCAGGACCTGCTCAATAATCCTGCGATACCAAAGATGGCAACTATTAACATGAACGGCAAAGACGCCAAAGTACCTAAGGTTTACAAGGCCAACGCCTCGTATTCGCACTTTTTTGCGCAAAACTTTCGCGTTACCGCCAGTGCTTACCTGAGCCTGGGCCGCAATAACTACACCTATGTGGATAAAAACATGGTAGACGAACCATATTTCCGCATAGCCGCCGAAGATAACCGGGGCGTATACGTGCCTGCGGGTACAATTAATCCCGCAAACGGATCGGCCGATTGGACACAAGGCCGCAAAACTACCGAAGTTGGCCGTGTACTGCAACTCGAAAGCCTGGGAAAAGTAAACCAGGTAGCTTTTGTTATTGATGCCGATTACAGGTACTATAAACAGGGCGAAGTTTCGTTCTCTTACACCTGGAACCAAACCAAAGACAATACATCGTACAACGGAAACGTGGCAAACACCGCTACCCTGGTACAATATGTAAAAGACGATCCGCGTAACCTCAGCAGCATGAACTATTCGGACAACCAGTTTCGCAATAAGGTGGTGTTTTACGGCAGCTCGCCAACATTTCATGGTTTTAGCGCTGGTTTGCGGTTTTCGGGGATAAGCGGTACCAGGTATTCTTTAACAGTAAATGGTAACGTTAACGGCGATTTTGTGGCCAGTAATGACCTGGCTTACATTTACAATCCTAACTCCGCATCTACACCGCAATATTTAAAAGATGGCATCAATGCCATATTAAATAACCCCAAGGTTGAAAAAGGAATGAAAGATTATATCGAGAAAAGCTTTGGCAAAATGGCAGAGCGCAACGGCGGCGTCAACCCGTTTTACGGTGTAATAGACCTGAGGCTGATCAAACGGGTGCAGATCCTGAAAAAGCAATACCTCGAGATATCAGTCGACCTGTTCAACGTCAGCAATTTACTCGACAAAAATTGGGGCGTAAACCATAACCTTGGTACTACATCAATTTACACCATCAAAAGCTTCGATGCTGTAAATAAACAGTATGCCTATACCGTAAACACCAACGCGGGTGTATCCGGCTTAAGCGGTAACCCATACCAGTTCCAGGTAGGTTTACGATATGGATTTTAAGTAGAAAATACATAAGTTCAGAATGACAATGCCCTGCGATAGCGAAAAGCTGTTGCAGGGCATTGTTTTTTGGTGGCTGTGCTGTTGGGTTTCAGGAATGTATGATCAGGGATGGCGTTTATAGCATGGCGGCGACGACTCACCCCGACGATCCGTTAGCTAACGGACGTTTGCCCCTCCTCCGGCTGCGTTGCATAGAGGAGCGGAGAAAAAATGAAGAATGAGCTTCACCCTCTTTGCGGCGTAAGCCGGAGGGTCGGCCAGAGCAGCGTAGCCGGGGTGAGTCGTCGCCGACATGCGAAATACGCTGTGGTCCCTTCATTAGAAGCATAAAAACATTAGTAATCCAAATTTAGACGGACGCTAAGAAGTAAAGAAAAAAAAGAAATTGCTTTGCGTTTTACCGTCTTTGTGCGAAATGGATATTTTTTAATTTGAATTACAAAAATTAACTTTCAGTTGTGTACCACCCCGTACCAGGGTGACTTGTCCTAACCAGGGTTGACAAAAAGGGACACAAAAAATGGACAAATTAAAAGAGAAGCATGAAATTGTATTGGAGTATTTGGCTGGAGGTACAAGTACGCGTATATTGGGAGTAAAATACG
>Ga0307515_10004316_pt1 | contig 29502 bp, 23 predicted proteins | sample 17_EM_MG_FD_194513 | JGI IMG/M metagenome (GOLD analysis project Ga0307515, IMG submission 194513) | Populus trichocarpa ectomycorrhiza microbial communities from riparian zone in the Pacific Northwest, United States - 17_EM | ecosystem: Host-associated > Plants > Roots > Unclassified | place... | reverse complement strand
AAATTGATCCATGATTTGAGTTTGTTTGAAGAGTATTCTTGGTAGAAATGACACAATGGTGGCTTTTTTTTAAGGCTTTCTTTGTGACTGTTATGATTTGAAAGGTGTTATGCAACGTTCAGAATTTTAAGAATATGGCCTTGAACCGATGGGTTGTGTGTTCATACATGCTGTTGGCATGTTGATATGATGCAGAATTTGGCATTGAACCAAAGGGGGTTCTGTGCTTATACATTGTTGGCACGTTGATACAATACATATGAGTGAATCAACTCGGAAGAAGAAAACTGAGTTGTTGAACAAGCGTGGGTTGGAGCAGAGGGGAGATTAAGGGGGGCTTTTCGTTGATTTTTCAGGCACGCTCCTTTTATTTTGATCCCAGGAAGTCCTGGGCTAACCGCTAGCATAGATGACTGCGTGTTGGTGCTGATAAGTTTTTGAAATTAAAATTATAAAAGAAAAATATATGTTTCCATCAAAATTATCTTTTTTTATTTATATAATTTTTTTGTTGTTTTGACTAAAAAAATAGTTTTTTTTAATGTATTTCTTTATCTTAATAAAAAAATATCTTTTACTTATTTGAAGTATTTTTTAAAAAATAAAAACTGAGTCTTAATTAAAAAAAATAAAAAAATCATGAAAAAAATCTAAAAACAATGAATTTAAAAAAATTATATAAAAATAAAAAAATATTTATTCTTATTCAATATTAATAAATATTTTTTTTTAAAAAAACTAAAACAAATATTTACATGATAAACCACTAATTAAATTCTTTTAAAAAATATTTTATCAAACAAATCATTATATTCTCAGTTTAGTTTAATTAACCATTTTGAGCCCAGCCCATTTGAACCCCTATCACTTTGATTAAACATTGAGGAATTTGACCCAATGAAAACAGACCCATTCAGTTCCTCAACCCACTGAAAAAGGAAATGTCTTGACTGTCTTTGTTCTAATTCTAGGTTTGGCAAAGTATCTGCTTCCAGGAAATGGGCACCAAGGTAGCCATGAGAAACCTGCTTCCTCTCTTACAGAAACGTTTTCTATCAACATCATCGTCATCTACTCCAACACTTTCTCCTCTTTCCACTGCTCCATCGTCATCATTTACAGTCGACTTCCTCATCAACTCATGTGGGCTTCCCTCAAAATCTGCTCTTTCTGTCTCCCAGAAGTTACAACTCGACGAGAAGAGCATCCAGAAGCCCCAATCAGTACTCGAGTTTCTGAAAGCTCACGGCTTTAAAGAAACCCACGTCGTCAAATTAATTGAGAAGCGGCCTGATGTCCTCAGACGTGGAGTAGACACCAATCTCAAACCAAAATTTGAGTTCCTCATCGCAAATGGCTTTGTGGGTAAGCTTCTTCCTGAGCTTATTACATCAAATCCGAATGTTTTGGAAAGGGCTTTAGAATCTAATATGAAGCCATGTTTTGAGTATTTTAAGTCCATTCTTGGTAGTAATGACATGATTGTAGCGGCTTCTAAGCGATGTGCAGTGTTCTTGACCTATGATTGGAAGAGTATTATACAGCCAAATGTTGAGTTGTTGATAAAAGAGGGAGTGCCTGAAGAGAGAGTAGTAAAAATGATTGTTGCACAACCAAGAATTATATATCAAAGGCGCGATAGGATGGTTTATGCAGTCAATGCTGTCAAGAATTTGGGTCTTGAGCCGAAGGCTCCCATGTTTATATATGCTCTTAGATCGATCTTATCCATGAATGAGTTCACTTGGAAGAAGAAGATTGAGGTGATGAAAAGTTTTGGGTGGACTGAAGAAGAGATTTTGCGGGCATTTAAGCAATACCCGTTTCAATTATCATCCTCGGAGGAAAAAATGAGGAAATCGATGGATTTCTTGTTGAATACTATTAAGATGGAAAGGCAGGCCATCATTGCCTGTCCTAAGTTTCTTATGTATTCAACTGAGAAAAGGCTCCGTCCTAGGTATGATGTTTTGAAGATTTTGAAGTCTAAGAAGCTAATTGAAATCGGCAAGAAGACGAACTATCTGCTAACAGTTAGTGAGAAGAATTTCTTGGAGAATTATGTTACTAAGTATGCTGATAAAGTGCCAGGTTTATTGGAGGTATACAGGGGCACAACAAAGACCGAAAGATAGATACTTGATTACCTCCCATCCATCACCTCCATTCCATTATCACAGGCCAATGTTTTTCTCAGGTGAATACATACATATCTATACCTATATGTGTGTGTGCTTACATGTGCACGCGCGCACGCCGAGAAGCTATTTGAAGTTCGTATTTGTAATGCCTGTTTTACCGATTAGTTTTGAATATCATTGTTTGCTGAAATAAATTGCATATTCTTGCTCTTGAAGGCCTGGCCAATGCTCTCTAGTTTTTGCCATTCTCTTCAAATGTTAAACCAAAGCTAGCTAATTTTCTTGGACCGAACAACAAATATTGTAAATGTCATTCTTTGGTTGATCCTTAGTCAAATTCTAGGCTCATAATCTAGTAGATTACTTCTCTGCTCTAAATTCAGAACTTACAAGTCAAGATGTTAGTTTGCAGCAAGCAACCATGACTTGGAACCCTTGAGTTTTCTTGTTGACAGTTCATCTTCTCATCTGCAATTCTTTGAAAAGATGTCATAGGTCCGTTGAATTTCATTGTTTGCTGAAATAAATTGCGTATTCTTGCTCTTGAAGGCCTGGCCAATGCTCTCTAGTTCTTGCCATTCTCTTCAAATGTTAAACCAAAGCCAGCTAATTTTCTTGGTGACTGTTTTATTGGATTGTTAGCAGGCAGGTGGTACAAACTGATTGAATGCTGTATATAGCAGTATTGCTTCCCCTATTTCCAAATTCCCTTCTCTTTTCAAACCATGAAGCAATTGACTTGATAAACTTCATATTTTGCAGCTAGAAGCTCTAAACTAGAATGAATATGAAAGTTGGTCATTTATGAGAAAATTGTTGGTTATCACCATGCCATCATTTTGATCACAAGGAACTTTTTTCTCATGACTTTTTTTTTTTTTGAAAATGTATCTTTAATAACAAGCCCTCTCTATCTTGTTCTTGTTTTTTGAGTTTGGAACATCACAGATTCACATGGGTCAGCCATGACAATCTTATAAATGGGCCTATTTTGAGCCCTAATCAGAATATATCCAAATTGAAAATGTTCTGAGTTTGCCCAATTAAAGTGAACCGACAGCGAATTAGCTCAGAAGGGAGGTCACTTTCTTCTCGGCAAGCCCTCTGATAACCCTCCTCCAAGCTGTTTCGTTGTGGTTGAACTTTAATTTAGTAAAATTTTAAATTTTTTTTTATTTTTTTTAATTTATTTTTTTGTTTTGATGTGATTTGTCAAAAATAAATTTTAAAAAATAAAAAATAAATATTATTTTAATATATTTACAAGAAAAAATAACTTTGAAAAATATTTTTACCATTATTCCAAACATCCCCTTCATCTTCATCATCAATTCATTTACATTTCAATTCCTTATCAACCCATGCGGGGGCTTTCCTTAAAGTCTTATCTTTCCGTTTCCAAGAAGCTCCGAAACTGAGAGAGCAGATTTAAAGGGTAGTCCTCGTGGATTTCACGCCCAAACTTAATTTCTCGTTGCAGTATCAAATCCTCTAATTTTAAAAGTAGCTCTGGATTCTCATATTAATATCAATGGTAATGATTCCTACCTATTAACTTGCTCTGTATTTTTTTCCCCTTTGCAGGATAACCTCCTCCAATTCATATCCTTTCCATCCTGCTTTGCAGACCAGGAATTTCCATGTTGGATATAAGACTTTTGCGTCCTTCTTCAAGAGCTTCTTCCTCTCTTTCTGCTGCATCTTCTCCACCTACAGGATATTGGACGAGTTAAATTAGTGTTTTTGACAAAAATGAACATAATTTTTAATAAAATGGTTGTATGGTGCTGACATTTTTTAGCGTGTTTGTCAAGTTCCCTATGGGTCAGCTTGCTAGCATTTGCCGAGGTCAGTTCATGTCTAAATTAGACCCAAAAAATGATGCTTAAAATTTTTCTTTATTTTTCTAGTTATTTTCGAATTTCTTTAAATTTGTTTTAGATTTCATTTATTAAGTTATAATTTCTATTTAGACAATTTTATTTTTTATTTTTCAGAAATTAAATAAATTATTGGTTAAAGAATTATTTTAGAAATGTAATTCTAAAGCTTTGATAAACCCTAGTTTCTTTCTCTATTTTTAGAGTTGTAGTATTTAAGGCTTAAAAAACCCTAACCTCTCCTCATCTCTATACACTGTTTCAATGCTTGCTTGGCTAGATACTATTCTTTGAACAGGAGGAATTTCTGAGTCGTGGTTGCGTGGAAAGGAGATAGAGTCCTGTCGTTCCTCTGAAGGTGGTGCCATGATATGATGAAAATGATGATGGCTTTTATGAAATTCTGGTTTCCTTCTGAGAACTGTGAATGTTCATTCATGGTTTTACTGTACTTTCCAGTCTATTTAACTATGAAGGGTAATTCCAGCAGAAGCGGTTTCATTTGGATGCCCCTTAACTCTTAACCTTTCCACCATTTCCAATCTCTCTCTGTATCAAAGCAGTTGATGTTATCCACAGGCAGTTGACAAACTATGGAGTTCATCTTTTTGAGTTGGTTGGTAATGAAGAGATGTTGAGGATGAAAGATGGCCCAGAATTCAATTGTTTTTCTTAGCATAATTTTGAGCATATATTCTAATCAATATGCTAAGCTATGTAATCTGCGATCGCGTCCACTCTGTCAACTGACACAATACAATAGTAACAGCGACCAGTTTAGTTCATGTCTTTCACTCTTCCTCTGCAGTAACTAACCACAGAGCAGCCCTTTTGTCTTGAAAAACCATTTTTCCTGTTCAATTTCTTTATAAAATCTGGTTTTATTAAGATTGTGTTTTTTTCCTTAAGAAAAGAAATTTGCTTTGGAAATCTAAATGAAAAACATGTTTTCTTTCGTACAAAAAGTTTTCTGCATATTAACAGCAGACCCGATGAGTCCAGCATACAGCGCAGTAAACATGACAACATTATTTGTGGCAAGATGTTGGGTTTTGATGAAATCCCAGGAGCAACAAATCCTGCTCAGCTCAGCAACCGACAACAGTAATCTATGGAGAGATGTTGGAGCCTACAAAATCCCAGACCCTAAAAAGGAACTTCAGCAGCAACAAACTCTCCTCGGATTAGCAACCAACAGGACAACGTCTTCTGTGGAGAGATGTTGGAGGATTATGAAATTTCAGGAATAAATAATTCTGTCCAAGATTGTGATTCAACATGAAGAAAAAGTGAAAGTGTTGGGACATATGAGCAGATCATGGATGCAATTTACTGCAGATTCCAATAAGCCAGGAACAAAATTATTTCTTACTGTAATATCAAACACCGTAAATCAGCAATCACAGAGCCAAAAGTAGTCGCCCCCTTCCCATTGGTCTCTTTGTCTAGTCTATCTCTCTGTCCCGAAGCTCACCATCCTCCATGGCTGGTATACGCTCTCTATCCTCTTTCTGCCTGTCCTGGTTTAAGCTGCTTGGGCTAAAAAAGAAAACAACAAATCTTAGTCATATGAGGAGATCATTTACTGTGAGTTGCACGATCATTTCTTAATTTAACTCCTTTTGTTCTTGTTTCTATGTTTTGGCTATCTTTTTCCCTGTAGATAATTAAAGTAATATATGATCTCTAGAAAATATAAAGCATTGCCCTGACTTAGCCCATTTCAGTCAGAGATTATAATCATATGCTTGCTACAATATGCGTTGGATCTTACAGATGTGTTTATTAACCTTCAAGACTTCATTTTTTCTCGTCTTTGTACAAAATCCGGGTCTTTATTTGATTTATTTTTTTTGTCTAGTTTAGGTTGAAAATTTGACGGGGTTCGTCTATTTTCCGTGTTAAGAATATTGATTTGAATATATTCTTGATTTGTGGAGTACAGAGGAGATGATTTTTTTAGTGTGGAGAGTACATGTGCAGGCAGATATTCATGGATGAAGAAGAGACTCTAACCTTCTGTTTGAAAATGATGGTGAATTTGTGTTTTTAAAAAAATTTAATTTTTTTAAAAATAAAAAAAAATATTTTTTTAATATATTTTGATATAAAAAATTCTTTTAAAAAGTAACCGAATTAATTTGAAAAACAACTTATAATTTTTAAAAATAAAAAATATTATTTTAATAATTTTAGAAAGAATATTGAAAAAAAAAATTTCTGTTTTTTTATTCGAACTTTTTTTATTCATTGCTGTCACCTGATTTGCCCTGATAAATTTTAAAGTAAACTGGAATGAAGTTGAGCGGATATGATTTCGACAAATTAATATACAATCAAACCAAAACTTGATGTAATTTTGTAAAAAACAATAAATGATATTAATTTAATTGTTTTTTTTTAAATAAAATAATATTATTATAAATGACTCCGATTAACCCGTCCAATTATTAACTTGGGTTCTGACTAAGGCAATCAAATTTGAATAATAATAAAAAAAGGGTGATGAAGAGCGTTGGATGGAGTGGGACACCTATAAACCCTACTAGACCCGGCCCATGATAATCAAGCTAAGCACTACACATGCGCAGAGCTAAGCGAATCCCTCCTCTTCTTTTCTGTCAGTCCCATTGAAAGATCGAAGATGGCCGCCACGAGGAACTTCATATCTTTGTTGCAAAGACGATGTATACAGACATCTGCTGCTTCACTTTGTTCTAATTCTTCTCCACTATCCACTAACTCGTCTTCTTCTTTATCTTCATCATCATCATTTACAGTTAAGTTCCTCGTCAATTCATGCGGGCTTCCTTTAAAATCCGCTCTTTCAGTTTCTAAAAAGTTCCAAATCCATGAAAAGGAACTCCATAAGTCCCTTTCTGTACTTGAGTTCTTGAAAGCTCACGACTTTAACGAGACCCAGATAGGCAGATTGATCGAAAAGTGGCCCCGTGTCCTCCTCTGCAGAGTAGAAAGCACCCTCAAGCTCAAGTTCGATTTCCTCACTCAGAACGGTTTTTCGGGTCAGATTCTGCCTCAGCTTATCGTCTTAGTTCCGGCGATTTTGAATAGGAAGGTAGATTCTTGTATTAAGCCATGCTTTGAGTTTTTGAAGTCCTTTCTTGACAACAATGAGAAACTTTTAGCAGCTATTAAGCGTTATCCGTGGTATTTTACCTTTAATTTCAATTCTGCTCTGAAACCAAATACTGTTTTCTTGATAAAAGAGGGAGTGCCTCATGATAGGGTTGCGAAACTGATTTTGATGTATCCGAGAACTTTACAGATGAAACCTGATAGGATGGTCCGTGTAGTGAATTCTGTTAAGAATCTGGGCCTTGAACCAAAGGCTCCTGTGTTTGTACATGCTCTTAGAGTGATGATAGGAATGAGTGAATCCACTTGGAAGAGGAAAATTGAGTATATGAAGAGTTTGGGGTGGACTGAAGATGAGGTTTTGCTGACCTTTAAACGAAATCCAGATATACTGGCATGCTCGGAGGACAAAATCGGGAGGGCCATGGATTTCTTTGTGAATACTGTGAGATTAGGATCACAAACTGTAGTTGCAAATCCAGTTTTACTCCAGTACTCAATTGATAAAAGGGTTCGTCCGAGGTATAATGTTTTGAAGGTTTTGGAGTCAAAGAATCTGATCGAAGTGAACCAGAGGGTTTTTTGGTTGCTAACAACAAGAAGTGAGATGAAATTCCGGGAAAATTATGTTGCAAGGTATGCAGATAAAGTACCAGGCTTATTGGAGATATATCGCGGTACTGTGGAAGCAAAAAAGATAGATACTTGATGCCAATCGAGTGAGTTTTTACTTCACTTCTGCAATGCACCAAATGGTGGTGGTCTAATTTCCTTTAGAAGTAGTTTTGATCTGCTAACCAATTTACGTTCCTAAATTTATTGTTCTAACATGTTGATTTTGCATGTATATCATTTTGGATAGTGGTTTCTTTAAGTTAATCTCTTGGTGGTTTCTTTTTGTTTTTTTCTTTCTTCTGCTGCTTCTTTCGGGGGTTTTTTTTTTATTCATTCTGTTACCGGACAAGTAAAGATTTGAGGAGAAGTAAAGAAGATAAGAAAGAAGAAACAGAAGTTGGGAAGAAGCAGGAGCTGAAAAAGAGAGGAGAAAATTAGAGGAATGGAACAAAAGTTTGTATAACATAACGAAAACTAAACCTAATAATAAACCCAAATAAAATCCAATAACGCTTGGATGTGTTAAATCTCTCAACTAAAGAGTGACGTGTTGGGTTATTCTCCATCATCCCTGTCCATATGTTGAGAGGTTCTAGTGTCCCCACCACATCCTCTCTTTGCCCTTGGATCTTCTTTAGGCCTTTTTTGTCACTTGTTGCTTAGTGTTTGAACTTCGAACTTTGATGATGAACTGAACTCTGTTTTCCAGGCTTGAAAAGCTCTGCAGGTTATACCTTAATTATTTCATTCTGAATTGGTGATGTGATTTTGTATAATACATGGCCATCGCTATTGCTAAGATTGTTTTCTCAGCAGAGTCAACTTTCCACCATGAGATGTGTCCTTCAAGATTATGATTTTTTTTAGTACTTTTTTTTATTCAAACCGAGCTAAAAATGCTCTGATAACCTCGATTGCATTTGGAAATTTCCAATTTTAGATTTATTTTTCTTTAGAATGGAATGCGATTAAGATGATGAGATTTCAATGTTGGCCCATTCAAGCACCACTCACTGTTTTTCAAGTGTAGAAAAGAGAATCCAGAGTGAAATGGATTTCTTATGCATGTGATTAACACCAGAAACTGTAATTCGAAATCCACTGCGGGTCTTCGATATTCATTTAATAAAAGAATTGGTGCAAGTTACAATGTTTTGATGGTTTTGGATTCAAGGGGGCAAGAAGGTTGTGTGGTTTCTAAGAACTAGGACTAGGATTTCCTTGTGAATTATGCCACTAAATACGCTGATGAAGTCCCGGAGTTTTTGCAGATTTGTGGCAGTTACATTTTATGGCAAAGAAGTTTTACTTCTGCAATGCTCATAATATAATAGTTTAATTTGATGTAGAATTTTTTTGTATTATTTTATTTTTTTGCGTGCTCCTAAACAATAAATTGTAGTGAGTTCGTCTATATATCCTTTTATAGATTTTTTCTTAAAAAAAAGTTGACACTTGGTGGATTTTTTTCGTCATTGTCGTTTACTTAGATATTTTGTTGCCCTTTTCATCACTCGCTACTTACTGTTTGAACTTCATTTATGTAGGAACTTAATAAAGTGTAAAATGAACTTGATTCCAGGTTTGCAAAGCTCCGCAGGTCAGGTATGAAATCTTTTAGTCCATGTAATTATAGTTATGTATCTTTCACAGGCAACCGAATGATATGAACTGAAGCAAAGAAAACAAGGGGATGAACTCCACTTGGTGTTCTTCGTGTCCGTGAAAATATACTTATACTGAGTTGATTGTGAACAACTCTAATATACAGGTATGAAACTGGATCGAAGAAAACCAGAGGATGTGCTTTCCCCATAGTGTTCTTGATATCAACGAAAACAGGCTATTTTCATAAGAAACTATTGGGTTGATTAATCTCCCCCCAAAACTTATACAACTCAACATTGAAGGAGTAAATCCCAGCTAATATTTTCATGTCTTCCAACACGAAACTCACCAAAAATACATGTTTTACTGGACCACCATTCTGACTCTGCATTTGATTGAAGAAAAGTTTGGATTTTTTGTTGCTGAGTTTAAAAACGGATGAAGGATATTTCTCTAAAGATGGTGATAGAAGAGCGATGAAAATGATGAGAGCATTTCATTATTCATGGCCCTGACTTTCTTCTGAAGATGTGTCCAAATAAGATTTCAAGCAAATGGTAATGGAATGGAAGTGCCCAAGTTCTTGCTTTGGATTTCCCTGGAACGCATTCTTTAACACGCCTGTGTGCACGCAGGCATTTGTTCCAGCAGAGCTGTCGGTTCTTCAGCAAAAATTGATGGAAATCAAATGGTGGATCAGTCATCTGCACAGAACATTGTATTGCTCTAGCAAAGTTCAATACTGTTCTGCATAGATCAAATTATCAAGTGCTTGCTAGTTCTTCCTAGATTTGAAGTTAATTAAACAAACACATAATGCTTAAGGTTATTTGTAGGCACCATAATTATAAACAGTGGTTTTGAGACGGCAAAAACCTGATTTAAATACAGAATTTTGTTTTAACTTCAATTTTATTTGAAACTATGACGTTTTAGATTAATTTGGTTAATCTTTCTAATTTGTTTGTGACCTGTAGGCCGGATTTAATTTAGAGATTCTCCATGATGTTGTCATGCAAGTCCATGCTGAACAAGGCTTGTACATGAAAAGAACAACACTAGTCAATTGGCCAGTGCTGTCATTGGTCAGATGAAAAAAAAAAGCAAAAAAAATGGGTCGAGTTACGAGAAATGGGTCAGATGAAAAAACAAAGTGGTTATTTGTAGGTGTCAGATCGAAAATGAATTTTAAAAAGGGATCGAAAATATATCAATTAGAAAGTAGAAGGATGAAAGTTAATTTTTCGAGCTAATTTTGAAAAAGACACCTAGTTTCTCTATCTTTTTTACTCTAGTCCCCTGCTTTTAATCCTACCCTTCATCAACTAATTGAAAGCAAATGGTAATTTATTTAGCCAAAAAAGGATCAAATCAAAGAAAAAAAGTTTAAGCACTAAAATAAAATAAAAAATGCATATTAGCGGTGATTTGTGAGAGGATGCAAGTATAATGTTTTGATCACTGAACCGGGCTCACAAAACGGCCCGATTCATGGTGGGTGTTGAATTGGCCCAATGGAATAGAAATAAAAAAAAGAGCACCTGTCATTTCCTCTGCAACATCAACCACTTTGCTTCCAACAAAAGCCCTACTCTCGTCTGTCTGTCTGTTTTTGCCCAGCTCCTCTCTAAACTGTGAATCTCTCATGATTACTATCTTCTAGGAAAGAGAAGAATTTGCCTTCAAAATGGCTAACCACGTACCCCTCAGAAGCCTACTCCTGCTCTCTCTGATTCAAAAACGTTTCTTGAAAACATCTGCATCACCGTCATCATTTAAGGTTCAATACCTCATCGATTCATGCGGGCTTCCTTCACAGTTGGCCCTTTCAACTTACCAGAAGCTCCAACACGACAAGAAGAACCTCCCAAATGCTTATTCTGTGCTTCAGTACTTGAAAGATCATGACTTTAGCAACACCCACATTTCCAAACTAATCGACAAGTATCCCCGAGTCCTTCAAGTCAGAGTGGGAAGCAATCTAAAACCCAAATTCGACTTCTTCACTGAAAATGGGTTTGTGGGTCAGCTTCTGCCTCAGCTTATTCTATCAAATCCGTCTGTTTTGAGAAGAGCTTTAGATTCTCAAATAAAACCATGTTTTGAGTTATTGAACTCACTTCTTGGTTGTAAGGAGAACCTTGTAGTGGCTCTTAAGCGTGCTTCTTGGCTGTTGACGGTGAATCTTAAGGTTGTTATTCAACCAAATGTTGATTTGTTGATTAAAGAGGGATTGCCTCTTGATAGGGTTGCAAAGCTAATTCTCTGGCAACCAAGAGCTGTACTACAAAAGATGGACAGGATGGTTTATGCATTACATGCTCTTAAGAGTATGGGCCTTGATGTAGAGGATAATATCTTTATACATGCTCTTCGCGTGAGGATACAGTTGCCTGAAACGACTTGGAAGAAGAAAATTGAAGGGATGAAGAGTTTGCAGTGGAGTGAAGAGGAGATTTTGGGGGCTTTTAAGCGCTACCCCCCAATACTAGCATTGTCAGAGAAGAAAATCAGGAGTTCAATGGATTTCTTTATCAATACAATGGAGCTGGAGAGACAAAACATAATTGCCTGTCCCCTTTTTCTTGGCTATTCAATTGATAAAAGGGTTCGTCCAAGGTATAATGTTATAAAGGTTTTGAAGTCGAAGAAGCTGATAAGTAGAGACAAGAAGATGACTACTTTGCTAACAATAAACGAGAAGAATTTCTTGACAAATTATGTCCACAGGTATGTAGATGTAGTCCCTGGTTTATTGGAGCTGTACATGGGTAATGGTAAGACAAAAAAGAAAGATAGTTGATGGCATACATGTAAGTTGCCTAAATTGCTTCTTTGCTTCTGACCTATAGCTAGTTTTTGCTTGTCCACTTTATATCACTCAATATTTGTTTGAATTCTTTGATCAATTTCTTATCATTTTGCAGATTTGATTCTTATCATGCAATGAGAAGTCAGATTGCATCTACAATGCACAACATAATAGCAATCTAATTTAATTTATGTTTCTGAACTTATTTTTCTAACACAATGAGTTTGGTGGTTCATCATTTCTCTCAGTACATTCTTAGAGGTGTCTCATTTTGATGGTGCTTCTTTTTCTTCGTTCTCTCTTTTTATCATGTCTTCTATTAGCCTTTTTATCCGTTATAAAGTTTGAACTCCCTTCTTTGATGCGAGAACTTAAAAGGTGTTAATATTTAACTCTATTATGTCATTCTTAAATTATGATGTATTCAATGGTGTAATTCATGTGCAAACCAAATGGCATGAAACGGGATGAAGTAAACCTGAAGATGTACCTCCAATTGATGCTCTTGGTAATAGTGAAAATAGATCATTGGTGTAATAAATATTGAGTTCATTCATCTCTCCTCGAAACGAATACAAATCAACATTCAAGGAGTAAATCCCAGCTAATATTTTCACTTGTCTTCGCAACGTGGAACTTGCAAATAACTGGTGATTTACTGGGCTGCTGTTCTGATATCGTGTGGTTGTGTGTTTAGATGCATACATATGTATCTATGTTCATGTATGTTCATGCAAAGTATTATGCTTGTCAAAGTTGTTTGTTGTTCCATGTTTGCTAAGGAGATATATGTGGGTCCGGAAAACAATTCTTGAAGTGAAGAGCTCCTACATTAATTTTGTTGTGTATCCACAAACATCACAAACTAGATGATTCGAAGATGGGAGATAACATGCATAAAATTATATCTAGTTCGGTATTCCCCAATCAAGTGCATTTGATTGTGCAATTAATAGATGAGAAGTGATCCTTATTCCTTATTGTGACTTAGGTTTTTAAGCCACGTATAAGCTTGTAAAAGCTGCATGATAACTGCAGAAGAGGAACCGCCTTGGTAGTTCAGAATATGTCCATGGCTACATTAAGATCTAGTTCAGTATTCCCCGATCATTTGTGTTTTGATGTGCAATTAACAGACGATAAGTGATCCTAGCCGTTGCATAGAGTTATAAACCCGGCATATATAAATCATAGTAAAAGCTAGATGGTGAACGCAGAAGAGGAAACACCATAGTAGTTTAATGAGTGGTATAGAATGCTTATTCCATGTTATTAGTTCCTGAATCGAGACCTTTTTCTCAAATTAGATGCTATATCTAGCATAATGACTAAAACTCATTAGTTAGTCGTGCCTCTATTATACATTTATAAGTTCATATTGCCTATAGAAGAAATTACATACTTCTAGTCCTTATCCACTCTTGAGGTCTGGGTGAGTGTTCTGTAGTTTCTCTCATTCTCTTGGACTGTAGAACTGACACTGTAGCTTTGATTGACTGCTAGCTTTTGGATTTTCTTTTTCCTTGAAGTGGCTTGCTGAGAAAATGGCTTGCTGATGATTTCTATAAAAGAAAGTTTCTCTTTTCACAGTTACCTGCTATTTTAGGTTTGATTATTTTTGCAGGCTGTCTGATTTGATGGGCAGCAAGTAGGCATTCTATATTGACTTGTCCTATAATGCTCCACCCATTTCAACAGCCCCTCCCCCTCTCTGCTGCTACGCATCCATGAAGCAGTTTACTTAACCTGTCAACTTTATAACTTCATTTGTTCTGTGAACGAGAGGAGGTACTCGGATGCAGCTACTTATTGTTGGGAAATAATTAATGTTTTTGATGGCATGGATTTACTCCTACACCATTAGTTATATGTTGAAAGTTAGCATTTTATCAGAAAAAGAAATGGAGAACTTTGATGGTTAAGGTGGATTAAAGCTAAAAAGCCCAAGGAAAAATAAAATAAAATAAAAGCTCAAGGAAGCTAACTGACCTAATGAACTGTAGTGTTCTGAAAAATATAGTAAACTAGCTAAATTTATGAAGATTGGCTGGTAGGTAAAAACTAGCCTGTACAGATTACTCAGTTATCACTGGTAACTTAGAAATATTGAACCAAAGATTCTTATTCCTAAGTTCAACCATCATGTAGCCGATATCTTAAATTCTGCAACCTTTTGAAAACACAAGGAACGATTGCGAGAAAAGGTTCTGTTTCTATAAAGCTGGACATGAAAAATGAAAGCTCTTCACTAAAAGTTGCATTCCAGACTTGTTTACTGATAAAATACAACTGAAAACACCATGGAAATCACAAGATAACAAAATTTGAAAAAGATACTTGACTTGAAAACCCACAGCCGGGAAAGCCACAATAGCTGTCTCTATCACATGACGTTTTAGATTGTCTCTATGACGACATTTTAGATAAGGCACTTATCAAGTGGTCAGATCCATGATTGCAGAAACGATGTCTCCATCTGCAGCCTTCAGAGCTTTGACAGCCTTTGATCTGGAGACTCCCGCCTGGGTCATCACTAATTCAATATCCTTTGGCTCCACGCCAGTTTCATCTACCTCTTCGTCATCCTGAGCCACGGCTGAAGTCTCAGGTTTTGAAATCACATGACTGAGATCAGGTGCCTTGAACTGCTCTGCTGCCTGAGTTTGTAGTTGGGAGCTCAAGTCCTCGATCTTCGCCTCCCCAAAGATCACATATGTGTCAGATGTTGGGCTCTTGAAAACATCAGGTTTGGAGATAACAAACAAGATCTGGTTTAAGTGGGTACCCAAGTTAGGTGTTGGCAGACAAGAAAAATATATCAAAGCTGAGTTTTTCCGAAAAGCAAGCAATATGAATCAATCAAAATAAAATGAAAAGCTTACATTCTTGCTCTTTTTTACTGTAACCCGACTAACACCAGGGATAGTTTTCATTCCAAGCTTCAACATAGCTTTACGACTCTTCTTTTCACTTCTGCTTTGTTTTGATCTACCACTTGCATCTCCATCTTGTTGTCCTGTGGGGGGAAAAGGAGGAATCGTTAGTGCAAATATCCAAAGAACAAACTAAGAAATAACTTGTAGGTGTTCTCACACTTCCTTAAATACTCTTTGCAAGATTAAATTATTGATACGAAAATAAACTTGAAATAAGAGAAAGCTATCTACAAGCCATTTCATCCCAAAGCAGGATAATTTAGATTATAATGTCATTCTGTGAAAGACACTATCATAATCACACAGAACAGGTTCACTGAGAAAATGAATGCCATAATGCCAGATGCCCAATAAATTACAATCAACGAAGAGAGGCAAACCATTTTAGGGGTTCATGTGTAATACAAATCCACAAAAAATGTGTCACTGATTTTGAATATCACAGGTTTAAATTTACAATCCAAGGCCATTCATTATATGTACCGGTCAGATCATTTTTCAAAACCAAACCCGAGGACAGTAATCTAACTTTATTTTTCTTTCAGATAATTCAGAATTTAGTGTCCATATCGAATATGTGAACCACATATAAAAAGGCCTAGTGGATGCATGTGCAACTGCCTTGAATGTTGAAACATCTCCTCTTCCTTTTTTGTTTTTAGGTGAATAACAAAGACAAACAAAAGGTACCACCCATGAAAATCAACTAAACATATATTAATACCAGCTAACAAAGTTGAAGAATGGAAATCAATATTGAGAACTTATATAACCTCTTATTCACTCTTAACAGCAATAGAAGCTAAGGAAAGTCTAATCATTTCCTTTTCCTTACCAAGAGCAATGTGAATGTGTTACATCAGATTTCATCATTACCAGTTATAACAATAAGTGCATAAAAAATGTGTTTGTTGTGCAAATCCAACAAATGCAAGTAAAACTCACACAGAAATTGATTAAAAAAAAAGAATCTGGGTATATAAAGCAATGAAATAAGGTCAATAATATTTCAAACACTGATAGTCTACCTTCAGCTTCGTCTTCATCCTTGTCATCATCTTCATCGTCATCCTCCTCGTCATCCTCTTCATCCTCAACCTCGGGCTTATCAGCCTTCACAACAAAAGGGGCAGTTTTCAGATAGTTTCCACATTTATAATAAGCATAGCACAAATCAAACAAAAAATGTTATCAATTCTCAATCAATCACAAAATTTTCAACAAGTTACATTCCATATGAATGGATCTATTCACATAAAACTTCCACAAGATAAGATCACTAAAGAAACCTAATCAAATACTCATTTATCATCCACAAATTCATACCCAAATTACCAATATCCAACAAAAGTTCTTCAAAAAAACCATCAATACTTTAACCCGAAATCAGAACCACCGTGAAATAAAACATAAAAACTGCACATACCCTAGAAAACCCATCATCTACATAGAGTAATAAAGAGCAATACTTGATTAAATGAGATATAGCACAAACATAATGACCCAAAACAACAAATAAAAAGATAAAAAGAACAAAAACCTATTAAAGACTTACTAATAAATCATCAGTAGAACCTCAGAAATGATAGAAATACGTCGAAAGTAAAGAACTTTAGATCTCTCTATATCTATATAACACATCTAAAAAAAAATATAACGCGTGAGAGTTACTTCGAGAATCTTCTGAATTTCGAGCTGGGCAGCAAGGAGCTCTTCTTGAGTTTGGGCAGTCATGGTTTCTTACTTACTTTTTTGCGAGAGAAAGAATCAGAGTGTGTGTTAAGTTTGCACACAAAAAACCCTAAAACCCCATTGTTATGGTGAAGAGGGATTTTATAGCGAGGGAGAGAATTTGGGCTCATTTGGGCTATGTTAGCCCTACTATGATTGCGGGCTTTGTGTGCCTTATTTTTTATCTTTCAAACTTCTTAATATTTGGAAGACCCTAGAAAAGGGTTAGCAAAAATCAGTAAATTTGTTAGAACAATTTGTATCATAGCTATGGAACCTCTGGGTTAGGGTATTATATGATTATAAAACCCAAGTTTCGGGTTACTAGATCAATTTTTTATATTAAAATAATATTATTTTATCCTTAATCAATTTTGAACTCTCAATTAAGGCCTTCTATTGGAATTCTTGAATTTTGTTTTTGTTAAATTCCCTACAGAACAATGTCATCATTTGGGGGCAAAACACAATCAAATATAGATGAAAAGACTTCATTGGAATTTTTTTTTCTAAGACTCGATGGGCCTTTTTATAAGTTTGCCCCCCCTTTCTTCTTTATCGGTGGTAAGATTAATTGTTGTTCATGAGTGGTCAGTTAGGCAATCAATTATCGTTTTCGATTTTTGTCAAATTTGGATTATAATCATGAGAGTAGACCTCCGGTCCATGATCCTGCAGTTTTTGGCACCTCAGACATCATCATATATCATATGACCAAAGCTACGATTCTGGCTTTTGGAATGCATTGCTTAACAAAGATACACATCCAACGCACACACTAAGCAAAGGATTGCATGCCTTTCAGTCTGCATTGTGACTAACAGCATATGCTTCCACTAAATCACAACGAAAAAGATAATCAGGAAAAGGACTTCATATATTTCACTATCACTTGAAACTTTGGCAGCTGCTACCTCAGGCAATGGGATTCCGGAAGAAATGGAACAATATATATTAACACGATGCTCATACCCCCAAAAAGCAGCCCTGTACTGGGATAGACATGTTAATTAGATTCCTGCAACTGTTGTGCTAAGAGTAGGCCTTTGTTAACCACTAGCTGTCATAGTTAAGCTATGCAAGTCTCTGACGAACAAGAAAATCAAAAGGCAGGATCGACTTTTACTATATGCCAGTACATTGATGTTAGAAAGTCTACTTGGATGACGAAATATCACCAACCACCACCTCCTGACCATCCATCCTCACCAGCAGGGTGTAAGGAACTCTTTCTAGAACCTGCGCCCCATCCAGTATTCCCAGACTCAGAATTAGTATTAAACCCTCCAAGATTTCCACCACTGCTGCCCTCAGTACCCCAAAAATTATTCCCTCCCTCTTTGTTACTACCCATCCAATCACTACCATTTGGAGGACCACTTCCAGGGATCCCTTGACAATCATCACCGCTTCCACCCGAATTGCGACCACCAGCATTCACAGGATGCCCACTGCCACCCCAACTGGAACTGCTACCATTTCCACCAGCATTGTTTCCCCAACTGCTAGCATTTCCACCGGTATTGTTGCCCCAACTGTAGCTAGAGCCAGCACCTGAATTTCCACCACTATCATGCCAGTAAGAGGTATTGTTTCCAGAGTCACTTCCATTGCGGTTGTTACCACCCCTTCCATTACCAAAGCCACCTCTGTTTCCATGTCCATAAACACAATTAGGCCGAGGTAACCCACTAGGATGTCCACGTCCTCGACCACTACCATGACCACCTGTGCCACCATCATCTCTAGTACAATCTTTCTTGCCTGTTAGCCATGGGGTAAAAAAGCCACAACTAAAAAATCAGTGAACGCTTCCAACAAGAAGAAAATTGCTCAGAAATGTGCATGCATTCCCATGCATAGGTAGGTCCTGGTTGCCCATATCCTTAAGAAAGTAATAAACAATGCCCAAAATATCTGCACTTGATTCCTATACTTCAACTAGAAGTTATATATATCCTAGAAATGGAACTTCATAAGAAAATCGATCTGTATCCTGTTATACACACATGATACATTTTCCAGGAAAGTTCACTTGCAACTGAGATGAACTGCTGGTGTTTACATATATTCATTTCAAAGAATAAAAATACTTGTAACCTGGCTTTGTGAGGTAACACCATTATTTCTAACTTCAGGAAAAAAATTACTTCAATAACAGAAGAGAAGTCATGAAAGAAAACCGGCAGAGAGCTTTCTATTCAATTGTTCTAGAATACAAAATTATAGTAACATATCCATCCTGAAATTTCCCAAACACAGAAAATAAAATGAAATATAAACCTTTCAAGCAATTCTTCAAAACTGCAAAATGATTCCTCGCATTAGTGAGGATATTGCAGATTAATTTATCTACATGCACCCACATCCATAAAGAATAGATAAAATAAGCTAGAATTCTACTTCTATGATTGCTTATCACATGACCAATTGAAAAACAAATTCGTATATACATACATCTCAAATCTTCTTAATAACAGAATTCATGTACGATCGTGTATTTCACATAGTTGAACTGGGTTTATTTTTTGATAGATCCTCAATGAACAGAGAGTTTGTTCAGCAATCTTATTTTGAAAAAATTCAACTGATTCAAACCTTTTCTACTGAAATCTTTGAACAATAATGTCCCTAAAGCTTTCAAGTGTAAGACAGGCATTTACAAACCTGAAATATATACCACCAATAATTATCAATCGCTATAAAAGTTTCAGAAAGCATGTACATAGATATTCCTATGATGAGAAAAGATGTGAATTCCTCGGTGCTTGGACTTGACTTAGACTCAACATTCAAAACTTAGAATTGTACCACATCTACATCTACACAAAGGAGATACCAGGTTACTATTTGTACTTTATGCCGAGGATTAAATCCTGTCAGTGAAAGTCAGAAAAACCATTTTGAAAATTAAATTCCATAAGCATATTTAAGCATCTTGTCTACAGAAAATCTTGTAAGTAGCATATTTAAGCATCTTTCCTGTCTCTTAGTGGGAAAAGATTGATATAAGAGGAATACTAATTCTAAGGTATGATGTCACAATCTCGTGGCAACATGATATGGAAAAATTATTTCAGTTGAAAACGAGATTGTTTTACCTGCAGAGACAAGTGTTGACAGTTCATCTTTGCTTGAGTTTAGCTGGCCTTTCCAACCACCTTCATTACCGCACTCTGTGGATGCTCTAGCAGAAGAACCAGTAATGGGTCTTGTCATCTGTGCTGGCTGATGCTTTAGATCATCAATATGTTTCTGGAAATATGCAACGAGCTGCTCAACCTTCCTGAATGTCTGCTTCCTAAATTTGAATCCCTTAGGATGCAGACCTATATACTCATGATGTAGATTTGTTCTTATGTAAAACAAGATGAAAGTTCCAGGATGCTCATACGAAACGCCAAAGCAGTAAGGTATCCTCATTGGATAATCTGATTTCTCAGATTTTAAGAGCTCATCAACCTCTGCTTTTGAGCCCTTCTTAAATTTTCGGAAACTTAGAATTGCTTTCAGGTGGGTCACCAATGGGTCAACATATTGACTAATAACCTAGATTCATAAACAAGGGAATCAGCAGTATCAGCATCAACGATTTACTGGCTTGAAAAATCAGCCAAAACAATCGCTCTCCAGGACTGTCTTGTTAGTAACCAATGTTAAAAAATACAAGACATTCAAGTATTGTTAATCGTGCTAATAAAAATACTGCTCCAATTATCTTAATTTATTGCATGTCTTTATTTATCTACTGTATCGTGCATGGTTTCAACACATTGATGATTCACCATACACCAAGAAACCATTTTCAGTGTTCTACAAGCATTGAAACTGATAAGGTCTCAACTATGTTTTGCAAGGAAACTAACCTACATGTCTCAGTAGCTTACTGTTGATACAAATGATTAAACATCACTGGCAGAAACTTAAATGCATTTTACAATTACTAATCAGTCCTATATTACTCTGCGTATTTGATACAGCCTGTTTGATGCATAAAGAATGCTCTAAACCTCACAACAGTTTTCTAACTATACCATTAATTTTCTAGCATGAGAACAGATCACAGATGCACATAACTGTACAAGAAACAGTGCATGCAAACCTTGCAAGATAGATGGGTAGAAATACCAACCTCATCTAAATCCTTATAAATGTCATCTCCAATCTTTAATGTTTTCCCAAGATCAAGCATGCTTGAGAAGTCTTTGAGGTTCTTCCCATCTTCGATTATGTCTTTGTGAACATAAAGTCCATTAAAGACTTTCACGGTTAGAATCAAATAATGCAGTCCCCTTGAACTTGGACGAAAAACACGCTCACCAACATCCTTGTCTGCCAGGAACTGCTCAACAAAGTGTTGATGAAATCCCTTATCAGTATATGAAAATTCCAGAACCAAAAGTTTAAAATTCTAATGATAATGTCACTAAATTAATAGGACATGACACATCAAAATAACTCACCTCCACTGCCTGATTCTGCGTCATATTTTCATAATGAGGATGAATAATCATCCTTGAAATGAAATGTTTATTTTTGAGGTCTTCCTTGCAGGCTATCTCCTGATGACTTACTAAACTGCTCTGACCTCCACAATAATAAGGTTCAAGCTCATGCAAGTTCTGGTCTCTTGAACTCTTCAGTTCACTTTCTTTACAAGTTAAAAGCACCTGGTGTCTGCTCTTGTCAATTTGTTTTATCTTACAGGTAAGAATATCACCTTCTCGTAGCCTCTTTGTCAAGGAATAATCAGCAGCCTCATCTGAATAATCATCCTTCGTGATCATGCCAATCAAGCCAGAGTCAAGTGCACAAAATGCTCGTTGTGACAGAACTCTGCAAACAATAGCCTGTACAATTCTTCCTTCAGCAAATGCATCCTCATCTTTGCCTGATATCAAACAGAATTCCTCATCCTGAGTAGGTTCTTCGTATGGACGACGAGGGTCAAGAAATCCATGCAAAAGTTCAGTTTTAATGTCATAAAGAGTCAGTTTCTTATTTTCTCCTTGCTCTATTTCAAAATTATCAGCGTAAGCATTAATATCAAAATCTTTCAGCAGCTGTGGATTGTTCCTAACATCTTTTAAGGGATGTGCCTCAGCAACATCATCATAGACATCCTTAACCAATTTCTCTGCAAGACCATATGATTCAGGATGAATTCTTGTTCCATCCAACATATCATATTCACATCCAAAAGAGAGAATTTCCCCACAACAGACACGCAAAAAGCCAACTGCATTAAAGAAAATTTTCTTTTCTGTCAATCCACAAATTGCCAACTCTTTTCGATTATTAACTATTTTACCAGCAGCCAACTCCCTCTGTAGAAAGGCTGCCTTCTGAGACCCAAGCCCAGATACAAACTGAAGAGGAGCAGAGAGCCAATCTTGGCTTACAGCAGCATTTATGTCCACACCAACCTGATTGGTAATATCCACCATCAGCATTTCAATCATCCCATACTTCTCTTCAGGTGTTAGAAAGTGGTCTAAGGAGGTAAGCTTCCAAGAAACAATCTCTTTCTGGACACCACACAGTGTAGCAATCATAGCCAATGGATTTTGCAGGTACCGCCCCAGAGCCACAGCTCGTTTGACAATGCCTTAAAACATCAGACGAGATAAAAGAGTAAGTAAAAACATTACAAAAATAGTAAAATAGAAGAAAAAATTAACAGGAACACACAATACCTTCTTGTCCAGGCAAATGGCGCAATGAAACTTCTGATTTTTCATAAAGCTGGGGCAAGGTTTCATCTCCATAAATAACACCAATCCCATTTAGCACTTGGTCAGCATCTATAGAACTTTCCTCTATCTTCAAAACAATCTGGTTTAACAAACAAGATTTATTAAAGCAAATCATCATTGCCCCAGCTAAATGGACAGAGTGAAAAAGAACACCTGCAAACAAACTTGGACGAAATATTTAAAGCAATCCCAAGAAAAATTATGCAGATTTTAAATAGGAACCAAGAAGTGCATGAAAAATATGGATTGCTACTGGAAAGAGCTAAGAAATTTAAGACAAAAAAGAGCATGTATCAGCCATCAGGTATGGTATGTGCCTTTAACCACAGGATTTTTTTCCCTGCTGCATCATAAGGTAGAATAGATAAATTTCTATATGAGGCTGCAGTTACTACATGTTAGCATGATATTAAGGCGGAGTAGATAAATTTTTTTACGAAACTACAGTTACTTTCTACATGTTAGCATGATTTCTTTCAAGGAAGTAAAAGTTGTGGACTGGGAAAAAGTAAGTGGAAACAATAATTGAAAACAGATTTTCATAAAAGCATCTTTAAACATAAAACATTAAAAAATTAACCTCTCCCCTCTCTAAATTGCTCCATTTGCTTCAGTGCTTCCACACCTTTTTAATTTTTTGACACAATGATACTTCTTACAATGAGAGAGTGAGGGACCGTTTAAACCAACAGAACCAGAAACTGGAAAACAGTTACTTCTAGAATTTGAAGCAGCTACATTCTATTGTCATCGTCAAATAAGACGTGGAGTATATGGATGAAATCTTTGAAGTCTCTCACCAACCTTCTCACAGTATGAGTCTCATCAAAAACTGACATCCAGATCATAATATTTTACATGATATAACTGGTTATTAACCTATAATACACTCTTGCTAATCACCACAAGCAATAGGAAACACTTCAATACAAAGTATCCTGAACTCAACTCTCACTAAATTCACTCTTGAAATAGTACAAAACTTTGTGATGCCCAGGCTTGATTCTACTCCCCAGCACAACTATCGATATAAAGATATGACAATTTCAAACACTTAAAGACAAGAGGCTTCAAAAATAAAGATATAAAAACCCTAGCCTCAACATGCATTGTGTTACCGTGCTAGCAAAAATCCAGAGAGTAAGTGAAGTTTAACTTTTTTAACAAAACATTCTGCATTCAAAGTCTCAAAATTTTTATCACGCCTGCTCCAAGCAAAGGTGGTCCATCATTTCGGTTCAGGAAAAGATACATTTAAAGGCCATGATGTAAAACATAGTATATGACCAGGAATTGGTAAGCAGGACAGACTCAAATGCAAAATGAAGCATCTGAGGCAGGAGCATATACCTCTTTGATATCATCCTTCAACCGTGGACAGGACGCATTTGCTGCACCGAGGACAATAACATCGGGCTGATGACTTATAATAAACTTATGGACACGTAGTTGATCATATTTCTTCCGTTGTAGGCCAGTAACATTCTGAGACCGCAGACTAATGGATCCAGATTGCAACACATCAAGCAATTGCCCACATGAATCTAACATTACAAACGTAGTTGGTGGCTTTCCAGGACCCCAGCAGCAAGCCATGACCCTTGGTCCAGTACCTTCCTCCAGGCCAGCAACATTCCGCTTGTGTGGATATGGGGCAACAGATGCCCTGTTCCATAACTGCTCTCCATATTCCATAAGCACCAAACATTTTGCTCTTGTGGTCAACAAGACACGAGTTTCCTTCTCCAATGAAGGAAGGAGACAATTTGAAAACACATCCTGAAGTATTAACTTTCGTTGTTCATCCCAGAGTTGGGTATACCCATCATCACCTCCCACAAGATATATTTTGTGAGAGTAACTAATCAACTTATTCAGAGAATCTTCAGGCAATCTTATGGTTACTTCAAGGAGCTTCTCTTCTTCAGCTTTCTGAATACGAAGCCACTGTGCATCCTGAAATTTACCAAGGGGCTTATCACGTAGCCACTTAACAGATGAAAACTGATGGCAGAAATCAATCTCCTTGGCTCCTTTGGGAGTTGGTCTGGTTGAGACTAGAGCTTCGTCAGTAAAAAATCCCCGGGCATGTTTCCTGACAGAAGGCTCACAGCTAATCTCCAGAGCAGCCTAAAGCAACGCAAAAATTTTAGCAAATGATCAAACACTCCACCAAGCAGGCTTTAAGCTGAATCATATACAACGTAATAAAAGCATACGATGTGCCTGGCTCCTTTAAGCACTGCTTCTGGAGTTTCTAAACTTGCACATGTAAACTTCGAAGCTATCACCTCGGGAGATTCATTAAGATCCTCCCAAAAATCCATTCCCTACAAACAGAATAAAAGCACCCATAACTCTAACATAAAGTGAAAGAAAAAGTGTAAGATAATGCACAATGAGTCTTTTAGCGGCCATTTTATCATTCTCTCAAGTCCAAAGGAAGCTTACCATTTTCGCTTGACGGAGATGCTGGCAGAATTGCTTGGAGCTGTAGACAAACTTTACTGCAAGCTCCCACAAACCAGCCTTAATGTAGTCACTGTATGCCGACCTCCTCTCTCGTCTCTTAAATTTTCCTTCCATGACCTCTTCAGTTGGAGGAAAATGCAAGCTAAACTTCATACTGACATCATCAATATCCTTCTCTGTTTCAGCCAGCATCAGAGACTTCATGATTGTGTCAAAGTGCAGATTGATCAAAGAAAGTCTTGCCATGTCGTCAATATTATTGCATTCCTCTTCATAACGCTTCTTATAGGATTCTTCAAGCATGATCTTTCTTTTCTGGAGAAGCAACCACTTTCTGTCCAGTTCATTGATGGCCCAGAGAATCTGCAAATCATGATACAATTTCACTACATGCAATAATTTCAGTCTATGTTCGTTCAGCTCCCATATTCAGAAGGCTTAATTCTTTTCCCCCCTTGGTCAGGTCAATTCTATTCTACTTAGGTCTAGCAACCAATAATGCATTTAGCAACTCCATCAAAACAACTATTTATACAGGAGGTGTGTGTCTGTGTTGGGGAACGAAGGGTTACATGGAAATAGAAAATACCTTATGCCACTTCAGTCTAGGTTTTCCCTCTGTGTCATTGCTACATTCGTTTTGTATACCATCTTCCCCCAGATCTTCCAACATACTAAGGCATTTCTCTTTTCGATACATAGCAATAAATGGAATCTAGAAACCAAAACAGCAATAAATTGTAGAAATGCAGTTCAAAACATGTAAAGATATGTTACATACATTTATGTCTTACTTACATCATACTTTTCCAAATCATGCATTTCCAAGAACCTCACTATATCTTCCTTGTTAATCTTCTTAAGCAGACCTACTCCATTTCCTTCCTGAGCTTTTTTCTTACACAACAATGGATACATGTCTGTGATAAGCTGATTAAGTATCCAAGAACTCTCCTCTTGTCTTCTTGTTTCGCCAACTAAAGCAGTGCAAGTGATTTCCTCTGACATCTATAGAAAACAAAATAGATGCCAAGTTTAGTCTCGTCACCTCGAATGACCAAGTTAAAATGTTAACCATCAATGTTATTAACAACACAAAACCACCTGCATCCTCTCGGGTAAATCAGTCTTCTTCACATGATCATCCCTCTCAGCCATAAAATGATCCAGCTCAAAGTTGTCATAATCATCTGGCTTGACAATCTTAACCAGAACTTGACGCTTAAGGAGTTCATCGGCATCACCAAATACGTAGCCAGCTTCCTCTAGGGAAGAAGAAGAAGCCATTGTTACTGGCCTTGACTTCTTTTCTTTCAGCTCCCACAACCTAAAATAAAAGTCAACAATAGTTCGCAGAATTTAAAACAAAAATTCAAAAACAAAAATTTATCAATTAATCAAATAAACATAGAGCAAACTTCAAGCATCTCATGAAAGAAAACATGTAATTCAAGAAACTGGTGGTGGGCATAATATACCTCATGGGGGCTCTTTTCTCGTATCTTTCATCATCGTCTACAATAAAATCTGTCATGTCATTTATGTCATCATCATACATAGCTTCCTTTTCTTCAGCACTATCATCGTATAATGATACTAAAAACAGGAAAACGTATTTGGTGAGAAATCAACTAAAACCAACAGTCATTATAAGAGGCATAAAAAAAAAAACTGAAATTACCAATAGAAAAAAAATTAAAAAAAGTAGGATTTTAATAAATCAAACACAATAAATATTTGACCAAGGTAAGTGCATTAGTTCAATAAAAAATTCAATACATGATAGATTTTCTCAAGCTATTGAACTAACAAATAAATACCAGCATCTAAAGTGAGGTTGATTACCATCATCATCAGACAATCCAGAGTCTTTTCCCAGAGCACAGCCCTTGGCCTTTTTGAGCCGTTTAAATTTTTTATTTCCCTGGGGAATATTTGCATCAAACCATATGAAAAACATAAAAACATTCAAACATTATAAGTGAAATGCAAAATCAAACCATTTGACAAGAGAAAAATGCATCTTTAAAGAGGAAAATTAAAATTCACATTTCTCTAGGACACGGTGAAATGGGAAAAAATAAAGGAGACTAGGCACTCACAACTCTCTTTGTTTGGAACAGGCCTGGCTTTTGATTTTCTCGGAGCAACTCAAGATCATCATCATCAAGGACAAGATTCTTTGAAGATTTCCTAGGGAACACAAAAGTTCAAAATGAGTAAAAAATAAAACATTTACTTTAAAACGCTGCTACAAAATAAAAGGAGGGGGAAAAAATTCACTTCTTCCTCATTTTCTTCTTCATTTGCTCATCTTTCCCATCACAGTCACCTTCCACTTCTTCCTCGTTATAATCCACTATAAACCCATCAGTCTCAAACTTATCCAAACCATCTTCTGCATGTCCACGACAAGTAATTTCCGATTATCAGTACAAAAGGCAAAAACTAAGAACAGCATGATAGTGATTATCCAAAACCACCACAACAGCAGAAAAAAGGCACCGTTTTCAAAGACAGCTCTATTCATTTCCAACAGCACAGTTTCATTTCAGCAATTGCATCAAGAATAAAAAATACAAACACCATTTTTATTATCACAACAACTCAATCTAATTCCATAGCAGATGTGATGATAAAGCTATTAAAAAAAATATACCAATTACCAACATTACTTGATATTGATGGTCAAATGGTAAAACGCGCTGGGTCTACAACTACAAGGATGAAATATGTTCAACAAACCCCGACATGCAGCAACCACAATACAGCAACGAACATAAATAGGGTAATGATATTGCCATCATCTCACAGCAGCATCTTATTTTAAACAAAAAGCAGAAACCACTGTCATTGTGCTACTGTAGAAAGCAGGAAGTTGCAGAATAACATGAAAACGAAAGCCTTTTGTAAATCAGACCAAAAGAAACATTATAAGATAAAATAAATTATAGGCAATCATCTCCTGGGACAACGAGATAAAGCTTTGGCTAAAAGAGAATAAAATATCTTTTTGGCTCTAAACAAATATCTTTCAACTATTAAATAAACAAAAAGAAATACAATACACAAGTTCTCGAAAACCTAACCAAATAAAAAAAAAAACCTATCAATGAAAAGCCATTTCGAAATAAAACGTCGCAAAAAGAGATTTTGAAGAAGAAGAAGAAGAGGCACTTTAAAAACAGAGAGTTCTATCATCAAAAATCATTTCGGGTTACAAAACACGGTGAAAGTTGAAGAAAAAGGCGTCATCTTTTTCACATGTAAGAACCCAGAAAAGAAAAATGAGAAGAAATACAAAACTCAAAGGAAAGAACACAAAGCTGAAACCTTTTAGAAAGTTAACAACAGACAAAACCTACCATCATCGTCTACACTAACATTTTGGGCCCTTTTCTCCTTAACTGCCACTTCTTCCTCTGCAAACCAAAACCAAAAACAAACTCAAACAAGCCATTAACCATTTTCAAAAAGAAGAGAGAAATGAGAGAGAAAAACGTGAACCTTCATCATCTTCATCGACTAAAGTGAAGGGCAATTTTCTCTTTGCCTTCTTCATTGAGTTATCTAACGCTAAAACCACCCAAACGGGTTTTCTTTCTTTCAATAGCCTTTACAGTGGCAGCAGAGGACAGCATGGAAGGGAGAGCGCCACAATGCAGCACGGCATAGGAAGTAAAGAGGACGGTACAGTTTTTGAAAAGAGACTGCGTGTTTGTGATTATTTACGAGAATGCCACGATGGTTTCTGATTGGGACACGTGAGATCAGATTTGGGTTGCGTGGTTAGATGATGATGTGGCAAGATCAGGGAGGGTGGGAGGGAGGGATTTGAGGGTGAAGATAGGTGGTGATTTTGGTTAAATGAGGAGGGTAGAATAGACATTTGGGGATTGTAAGTATAAAAAGCTTAAAAACCAAGGCAAATGGGTGGGTGTTCGATTTCTGGAAAGTATTGAACATGCAATTTTGGTCCTTTTGATTGTAACAGACATTCTCTTCCACCATTGTTTTTGAGGTGAGGTGGCATTGATTTTTTTTAATTTTAAATTTTTATTTTTAAATTATTTTAATATTAAAATAAAAAAATAATTATTACCACAATATAAATATTATCTAAAAATCTTTATTGCAGGGGTGTTTTTTTAAATGTTTTTTATTTTAAAAAAATATTAAAGTAAATATTTTTATAGTTTTAAATTTTAATAGGTTGATTTTAAAAATAAAAAATATATTTTTTAATATATTTTTAATTAAAAATTATTTATAAAAAAAAAATTATACCACATTACCAAATATACTTAATTTGCATTCCAGACAAACATATATATATATATACACACTTGTCAAGTTGCTAGCGGCTAGAGAATTGCATCCAAAAAGGTCTGATTAATTTAAAAGTTATTGAATCAGTTTGGTGTTAATATTTTTATTAAAGTAACCTTTTTTATA
>Ga0307515_10004315_pt1 | contig 29510 bp, 8 predicted proteins | sample 17_EM_MG_FD_194513 | JGI IMG/M metagenome (GOLD analysis project Ga0307515, IMG submission 194513) | Populus trichocarpa ectomycorrhiza microbial communities from riparian zone in the Pacific Northwest, United States - 17_EM | ecosystem: Host-associated > Plants > Roots > Unclassified | place... | reverse complement strand
AAGGGTAGTTAAGCTTTAGATAATATTAGCGACTTAGTTAATTAAGGCATAAGTATAATAAGAGGGACGCGTAAGCCTATATAAATGGTAGTCTATAAATAAGGATCTAAAGCTAAAGAAAGGAAAGGAGAATAAGGGCAGTGCTAGTTAAGGTAGGGTTCTTTTATACGGCCCTCTAGTAACGTAATCGCAAAGTTCTACTAAGTTCTGCTAGCTAAGTTCTGCCGTTTTCTGCCAGTGCCGTAATAAAGAAAAGGGGGATGGTGTTATAGACCTTATATTAGCAGTAGTATAACTACTAAAAAGAGATATAAATAGGTTAGTTAAGATAGTATAGAAGGCGCTAGAACCGATTAAGCTATAGGATAAAAAGTAGCTAAGTTATATAGCTAGTTACGTTATAAGTTTGGAATATAAGAATGTGGAAATATAGGAACGTAACGTACTAACGTACTAACGTACTAATATACTTAGTACATTTCTTAGGCGTAGTATTATATATTTAAAGGACTATAGTCCCTACCTAGATAGTTCTCTTCTTTATAGTAAATCTTAGAATATAATTAGAGTTAATCTATTAGGTAACCTACTCTACTAGTTATATTTACGTTATTAACTATTCTATACCTATATACCTAGCCCTTTAATAAGTCTATTGTGGTATTTCCTATAAGGCTTTATTATATTTACCCTTAAAGAGTTTTAATATATTTATTAATAGCTTTCTCCTATATAGCTTCTAAATGCCCTATAATAGCTTCCTAATATCTATTTTAAAGAAGATTAGTATAGGGCTCCTAACCTTCTAAACTTAGGCCTAGAAAAGCTCCTACTATAGAAGTAATATTAGTACTAGTAACTAGTATAGGTTTCCTAATAAGCCTTAAGCCTTAAGTTAGTATTTAGGTAAAGTTACCTAAAGGTATAGGCCTGCTTAGCTTATAAGCAGTTTATATACCGCCACTATGCTAATTATAGGCCGGTAGTTTTTTAAGAGGGTTTTAGTTAAGTCCTTAGCTAAATATATTAATATATTACTTTAGTATTTCTAGCTTAAGGAAAGATCTTAAAGTTACCTCTAGTGCTTAATCTTTTAATTAGCCTAGGTAGGTTCCGGTTACTTTTTAGTAGTATTATAACTATTATAAAGGGTGTCTATATTTTCCTTAGTAGTAACTATAGGTATATAAAAGTCTTTAAGCTACTAGTATATCTAGATATTAGTGCTTATTTAGCCGTCTTATCTAGAGGTTTATATTATTATAATCTCTTACTATTAGAAGGACCTTTCTATTTTAGCATAACGGCTTTTTATAAGGTATTTATAAGGTTTCTATTTAGGTTATTATAAGATTTTAAAGAAAAATAGTAGATATAAATAAATAATCTAGTTCTTAAAAGCTAGCTACCCTTCTAAATAAAGTAGAAAGGATTTAAATATAAGGGGACTTTATAGATAGGGGGCTATAAGGCACAATTGTAGAATAGAATAGATTATAGGGAGAGACGAATCCTTAAGGAGGTAAGGCCTTTGGTGTTACGGACCTTATATAGGCAGTAGTACAACTACTAAGAAGAGATATAAACGGGTTAGTTAAGATAGTACGGGAGGCACTAAAACCGATCGAGCTATAGGATAAGGGGTAACCGAGTCACGTGGCTAGTTACGTTACAAGTTTAGAACATGGGAATGTGGGACGTACCGACGTACTGACGTACTAACGTACTTAGTACATTTCTTAGGCGCAGTATTGTATATTTAAAGGACTATAGTCCTTACCTAGATAGTTCTCTTCTTTGTAGTAAATCTTAGAATATAATTAGAGTTAATCTATTAGGCAACTACTCCACTAGTTATTATTACATTGTTAACTCCTTGTTTACCTACACACCTAGCCCATTAATAAGTCTACCGTAGTTCTTACTATAAGGCTTCGTTATATCTGGGATCGTAGAGACTATATACTATAGGTATGTGCCTCTAGCACGTGACCGGCGACTATCCAAGGGGCGTCCGTTATCTTAGGTACCTTAGCCGCTTCTCTAAGGAATTTGTGGCGTTATATAGCCCCACTCTCCCGCCACAGCCCTACTCTGCTAACTCGTGCGAACTCCTAAGCCAATTAGCGGCGCGTACTAACTCCTATAAACTCCTAAGCTAATAGAACGTCGCGCTACTCCCTAGCCCCCCTATAACCCTAAAATTCCTTTATAAAGCATTTAAGAGATTATAGGCGCGCGTTTACTATAAACTGGGCGCGATTCTTAATGTATACTAACTTTAAGTAACTATAACGGGGTTAATATAGCGGCTATAGCTACGGTTCCCGATGCAATTAAATTATAATATCCTCTATTAGTATATTCTAGTAAATTTAACTAGCTAATTAATATATTAGGGGGTGAAGTACAGCCTTAAAGTTTAAAGACGCGTTTTTAAACCTGGTTACGCCTAACTAGCCTTATTAATATAGCGACTGTACTCTACTACTATAACTTTATTTACTACTAAACTTTATAAGGTACCTCTTATACCCTATTATAAATAGCTTATCTAATTACACTATACTTATACAACATTTGTAGCGCGTTATTAGTTAGGTACGCTCTTTTAGGGACTTTTACGAGCTTCTGTAAACTTTTAGGCTAATTAAAAAAGCTTCTATAAACTTCTATAAACTCTTAGGCTAATTAGAAGAGCTTTTACGAACTTTTATAAACTCCTAGGCTAATTAGAAGAGCTTTTATAAACTTTTATAAACTCTTAGGCTAGTTAGATAAGCTTATATAAGCCCCTAGGCTAAGCTAGGTAGATGCTAAGATATAGGCCTAAACTAAAGAAGAAGAAGGAGGGCGCTAACCGTTAGGGTTAATAGTATAGATCTCGGGGTAGGGCAGTGGAGTTGCCTACACTATAACTGTTAGCTAATTGTAGTTCCATCCTAAAGACTCTATAGTTAATTTAAAGTCTAAGCGTAAAGCAATTACTATTAGTTATTTAATAGGTAGGGTGTATAGAGAATATACTATTCTAGCATAAGGTTATTAGCCTTTACCTTTAGCGAATTCTTCTTTAAACCTATTTATGGCTTAAAGACTTTAAGCCGCGTAATAAGCAGGTGCGCACTCTATATTAGCTTATATTTAGGAAAGGCAACACTTTTCTTATTGCCCGTATAGGCTTTAGTAAAAGTCTAATCTTCTATATATATTCTATCCTTACTAGTAAGATTACTATTTAGATAATACCGTTAAACAAGCTTGGCGATAAGCAGTTAGATAATATTAAGAAGATAAATAGGTCTAATCTGGTTCTTGTTAACGCTAAGATAAGAAATTAGAAGAAGGATCTAATTGTAAAGATTTGGGAAGGGGTGTATACGTATATACTTTTTAGACCTAAGTAGGCGTTAATAAAGTTATTCTAAGACGCCTTAAAGGGGCTAGAGCTGTAGTCTTAGATTAGGCTAGTTGCAATTAATAAATATTATCTAGTAAAAGATTAGGAAAGCTTTTAACCGGCTTGCTTAATGCTAGGCAAGCTGCGGATAATTCTCTATCTAAGTATTATTTGGTTTACCTGTTCTATAATACTTAATAAGAAGGTAAAGAGATTAGTCCTATCGCGTGCTAGGTTCTAAGCAGTCGGCGTTTATTTATACTAGACTAAGGTTATAAGAATATCTATTAATTATCCGGACGTATCTATATATATATAGCTAATTTCTAAGTAAAAGGTAGACTTATAGGAGAACCTATATTTTCTATTAGACGACTATATAGACGGTAATAAAATACCTATACCTATATATATACTAAAGACAATAGTCTTTATTAATGGTTAAATTTCTGTTTGGGATATAGCAGAGTACCTCTAAAATATACTACTTTAGAAGTCTAAGGCGTATATAAAAGGGGCTAATAATAATAATAAGGCCTTTTATATTAGTAGCGTAATTTAGGAGTTTACTACTACTATATAGGAGTATAATCGTAACTAACGGTATATAGAGTTTAAGAAGCCTTCTTCTATTATCTGAATTATAATAGCTATAACCTCCCTTAGTATAGGCGTAAATGTCGCTAATATTAAGCGTATAATTATTTAGAGGTTTCTAATTATAAAGAGCCTAGGCGACGTATAGTAGCGGATTAGTTAAGGCGGATAAAAAAAGAATCGCACTAGTATAGGCTTTATCTTCTTACTATACTAGGCGTTTAATATAGAGGGAGTAAATAGGTTAAGACAAAAGCTACTACTACTACGTATAAAGCCGCGGCCTACTTAAGCGCCTTAGAGAGAACGTAATAGCCTACCTGCTAGATATAGACGGAGTTAACTTATCTAGAGTTGTATGCCTAGCGATATTAGTAATATAGAGAGTGTTGCCTTGGAGAAATTAGCTATAAGTTGCGATTTTATAGCTAATAGCGACCTTCTATTCTGGTTAAAGGCTAAGATAGCTAGTTATAAGAAGATATCGACTAAATAGAAGGAAATGGTAAACGGTAAATGCTATTAAAAGGCCTTCCTTATATTTCTAGGAGAGGATAGGTTACTACTAGCGGTCTTAAACTATATTATTCGCGCCCTAACTAATTAGTGTTATAATTAATGTAATCCCTTATTATTTCCTATGTTTATATCGGCCCCTAATACTCTAGCACTGCTTTATTAGCTAAGGGCTAGTACCTAGCCTAATATTGTATTAGGGTTTATTAATAAATAGGTGGTTAAGTAGGCAGAGTTAATATACGCTAGTAAATATTAACGCTTCCCTATACCGTTATCTGCATTTATAGACAAGAAATGTCGCTAGTAGCTTGCGTATTTATATAATAGGACTACGCCTAATACCTTCTAGGAGACACTTATGGCGGGTTTACTAGGAAGTACGGCTCCCCTATTTATCTTATAGTAATATCGCAATACCTATAGCGATTAGTTAATTAAGCGATTAAGGAGTATAGGTAAGACGGTTAGGACTACTTATAAAAGCAATCTGGCGTAGAAGAGATAGGTAAAAGCTACTTAGGGCGAGGCCTTAGTAGTACGCGAGTTGCTAGAGCAGCTGTCTATACTGGCGAAGTATACTACGCACGTTCAGCAACAGGATAATAGCCTTGCTATTTAGGTTGCTATATAGAAGGCAGCACGGAGTATAGTGGATATACTAGCTTTACTATTTAGAAGTTAGGTTACTAGTAGGATTAGCGCGCCAAGCTCTCTATTTAGTACTTTACTTCTAGCTATACCGGAGGGTATTAAACGTATAGTATAGGTACTTAAGGATATTTGGAGACTAATCTTTACGCCTATAATACATAGTACGTCTACTATAGGCTTTTAAGATATTGCTGCTTCTAACGCTTAGGATACTGTAGTTCTTAACTTTTAAGTTATAGCTGTTTTTAATTCTTAGCCCGCCGTTCTAGTTATATCCTAGTTATAGGTCTTAATACCTAGCCGGAAAAGATAAGCTAGTAACTAAAGGGACTCGCCTACTAAACGTTAGATAGTTATATAGGAGAGGGATATAAATATAGATGTAGTATTTATATTTACTCTAAAAACTAAATCTAGGCGTATTAGGAAAGTAATACTAAGGGATAAAAAGAATTTCCTTATAGAATTGTAGATAGAGGTAGCTTAGGGTTTTATATAATGGTAGTTTTAAATAACGGCTTAGGAGTTAGCGGAAGTCCTAGTAATATATTATAAAGGTAATATTTCTATCTTAGCGTATTTTAATTAGTCTAGGAGTTAGTAGGAGTTAGTAGGAGTTGGTAGGAGTTTATATGGCGGATTTTATATAGAATCTTACCTATAAACCCGCGACCTTTGCTTAAAATATTATAACGTGCTCTAATTGACCTAGGAGTTTTTAGAAGTTTTGCGCTAGTGACTTAATTAATAAGGTAAATAAGTGTTAGATTGCGGTGAGTATTTATAAAGGTAAAGTAGATAAGCTAGTACTTACAGTTATCTACGCCCCTAAGTTCTCTCTATAATAACACTATTTTTTTTTAAAAAAATTGTTTATAATAACTCCTTTTGCGGCTTAGGTGCTTTCGCACTTAGTAAACATTCTAATTAGTAAAGAGACTATTTTTGCCGCCGCCTTTATACTCTATTGCGGAGCCCTATATTTAGGTTGCGTCCGGCGTCCTCTATAAGTATTTTTCTATACTAAGTAGTTAATTAAAGCTTTAGTAAATTAACCTAAGCTTCTAACTACTTCCCTATTTAGAGAGGCCGTTTACTAACTAATTCTATAGCCCCCTTTGCCCTTACCGCGCTCGCGCTCCCCCCATCCCTATCCCTGTCCTCATCCCTACCCCTATCCCCTATCTCTTTTCTATAATACCTCTTAGCGGTAATAATAATAATAATAATAATAACGGTTTTAGCTAGTGGCCTAATCTACCATATATTTTATAATGCTTTATGTTTTAAATATTAGCTAATATAGCATATAGATTACTATTACTATTACTACTACTTCCTCCTCTACTACTACCACCACTACCGCCACTGCTGCTTGCGGCCCCGCCGTTGCCCCTTACTTAGGCTGGCTTTATAACCGCCTAGTAGGCGGATTAATAGCGGCTTTTATGGAACTAGGCCCTCTATAGGAAGGCCACTATTAACTATATGCCTGCGGTCGCGGGCAAATGGTAGTCGGACCTTTTAGCGTTGGTAAGCGCTAAGAATACCTCTTATATTAGGAAAATTATAGAGATAGAGCTGGGTAAGTAGCTTATAAGAGAGGATTAGTGCTTGGCTTGCTAAGTAAGGGGTAAGGAGTGCTAGGCCTACTTTAGAAAGGGTTCCTAGCAGGTAAGTAGGCCCGGTAACGCCTATACTCGCTATTATATAGTAGCCCGCTTTGGCGGGTGTAGTTTATTAAGGCGGCGTAAGTCCTAAAGAAGCTTACGGTTGCCGCCTTTTCCCCCTTAGTCTCTTCTTCTAAAGGGGCCGCCGCCGCCTCCTCTGGGAGCTAGGGGCTTAGGTATAATAGTATAAAAAGGTATAGTATAGGATTAACGGCTATAGTGGAGACTAGTATTTCTTTATAGGTAAGCTTTAACTTTATTCTGGTTGGTTTAGATCCTATATAGGTAAAGAAGCCTATATTCTAGGCGGGCTTAACTATAAATTATCCTTTATAGGCAACTATAAAGCGTTATAAAAGCCCTTGTTCTACTTATCTAGGTTTAGGTTAGAGGGGTAAATATAGTGGCTTTAGTATATTCTTTATAGGGTAAGCTTTAACCTTATTCTAGTTAGTTTAGATCCTATATAGGTAAAGAAGCTAGTATCTTAGGCGGGCTTAACCGTAAGGTATTCTTTATAGGTAAGCTTTAACCTTATTTTAATAAAAGCTAGTGTCTTAGAAGGGCCTAACTATAAGGCATTACGGGTTAGAATAAATATAGAGGGCCTTTATCCTAGGGTAAGGTAGGTAAAAAGAGTAAGTATAGTAGGCCTTTACTCTAGTGTAGATAGACAGAGAAAGTAAGCATAGTGGGCCTCTACTCTAGTATAGATGGATAGAGAAAGTAAGTATAACGGGCCTCTACTCTGGTATAAATGGACGGAGAAAGTAAGCATAATAGGCCTTTGCTCTGGTATAGATCGACGGAAAAAGTAAATATAATGGGCCTTTGCTCTAGAGTAATAGTATTAGAATAAAGGTTATCTTTATTTTGCCGCTTAAATATATTATAACTGTTTCTACCCCTTTAAAGTATATAAGCTTATAGCTTAGCGCGCGCTCTAATTAGTTTAGGAGTTTATAGTAGTTTACTAGGAGACTTTAGGGAACGATAATAATAGTAAGGAGCTTAGCGCGCGTTCTAATTGGCCTAGGAGTTTATAGTAGTTTAATAAAAGACCTTAGGGAATGACAATAATAGTAGGGAACTTAGTGCGCGTTTTAATTGGCCTAGGAGTTTATAGTAGTTTATTAAAAGACCTTAGGGAATAACAATAGTAGGGAACTTAGCGCGCGTTCTAATTAGCCTAGGAGTTTATAGTAGTTTATTAGGAGACCTTAGGGAATAATAATAATAATAGGGAACTTAGCGCGCGTTCTAATTAGCCTAGGAGTTTATAATAGTTTACTAGGAGATCTTAGAGAACGACGGTAGTAAGGGGCTTAGCGCGCGCTCTAATTGGCCTAGGAGTTTATAGCAGTTTAGGTAATATCTAAGTAAGGAGCTTAAGAGATATCTAGCTCCTAGCCTATATTTTAGTTAGAGGTAAGATTTACCTTATTTAACTTATCGCCAATAATATTAGTAAACTCTTGTATATCCGTAAAGCTAATTAGGTTATTAGTATTTAGAAGAGGATAAAAAGTAATAGCTAAATACGGGTCCCGTATATGGAGCTGGTTAAACTACTTAATCCTCTCTGCTAAAACGTCTATACTAGTACAGAGAATATTATAAGAGTTAAATAGCTGTAAACCTGCCAACTGCCTAGGGCCTTACAGTATAGCTAGATTACTTAAATAGATTATATAAGTAAGTAGGAATATATTGAGTTCCGTAAAAGCCTATATATAAGTACCCGATATCTACTCGCTAAATATATGCTTTATTTTACTACGCACCGTCCTAACCGTCGCGTTTAATAGACATACTTAATTAAATATAATATTAGTATCGTGGGTAGAGTTCTTATAATACTTTATCTTAATTTTATAACTGCCGTTTAGGTACTCTAGTTTAAGATTAACGGCCTTATATATATTAGGAGACCTAAGCTAATTTATAACCCCTAAAGCTAGTATTATATACTAGAGTTTAGGCGAATTTACTAAAATAAGATTCCACTAATAAAACAGCATCTTACGGCCGTAATTATGCTATGATGCGCTAAAGAAGTAGATAATAAGGGGGTTAATAAGCCGTTATAGCATACCTATATCGGCATGTTTAACGGCATACTAAATAGTAAGAAGTAGCTCGGCTTCTTAAAGCAGGCGATATATTGTCTAAAACTTAATATTGCTATACGCGCGCCTACTTAAGTCTATACCGCTCTATACTTTAATAGTAAAAGTAGTAGACTAAATATCCTTAACTATTTTTAGGAACCGCTTTAGTATAAGGCAACCAATTACCTAAGTGATATTCTCTATACGTTCCAATAATGACGGATTAGATAGGTTGGATAGTTTAGGTATTATAGTAAGGAGACCTTAGCGCTGTATAGCTGTATAAAAGAGGGCTGTTACGCGCGTTATAAAGCCCTACTTAATGATCGGTACTACTTAATAGTACTTAGCGTTCTCCTATATAAATAGTGCACGATTCTATAGAGTAACGTTAAATCTTAAACAATGGTGCGCCTCCTTTTAATAGTCCTCGGGCGCTAAATGCGTGCGTATAATAGTGTTGTATAGGTTTATCTTAATATAGAACTATAAAGGTATACTAAGGAGCTAGTCCTAACGGTTAAAAGGATAACCTACGTAGGCTTATTCTTATTTTACTAACCTAATATAATGTATAGTAAGCTGGTCAGTATGGGTAAGCTAGAGCTAATTAGTAAAGTCGTTATATGTAGAGCTATGGGGGTTATCTGGAGCCTAAAGTCTAAGTTAGTTAAGGAAGATATTCTTATAGACGCCGTATATACCCTAGATAGTACCCTTGTCTTCTATTATAGTACTAAACTGCTAAAACTTGGTTTTTTTGGTGTTAATATAGTGTATACTTGGCATCTAAGGGAAAAGATTACTTTTAGTAAAGATACGCTCTACCCTATGTAGATAAACCCCCTTTATTGCGTTAGCGATAAGGTAATAGCTAATCTTTACTATTAACTTGTCTTTAATAAAGCTAGGTAACTAGAAGATATTATTAAGTTATAGCGGTTTTATTGGATTGTATATTAATTAGCGTAGCCTAGATAAAGGTAATTCCGGATAGAATATAATAGTAGCGGTTGTTAGTAAATATATAACAGACGTATAACTAAGTAATTTATCGCGTTTTGTGTCCTTAAAGTTTATATTATTATATATAACCACTATTTATAGGTTATGCGCTAGGGTTTTAAGATGCCTTTATAAATATTAGCCCCTAAAGGAGTCCGTAGAAGCCCTTTTAATTAGCCTAAGAGTTTATAGAAGTTTATAGATACTTATAGAAGTTTATAGGAGCTCTTTTAATTAGCCTAAGAGTTTGCAGGAGATAGATATAAGATAGTTAACATACCTCTGCCTCCTTAGTAAATACCATTTATAATATAATTGTCAGGTGACGAAGTCACCTCGCCTATATGTATTGTTCCGCACAGCCGTGTCTGGCATCAAGCCAGTCACTCGTTTACCTTTTGTAGGTTTGTGTGGCTGAGTGGTGCGGAGCTTATCACCTTACAATAATTTGCTAAATAATAGCTATAATATAGCCTAAAGCCGGATAGCGTTTTAAATACCCTCCTTTTTACCCTAAAGCCTATAAAATAGATATCTATAAGCGAAATAAAGAAATTAAACCGCTTCTTAGCTCTAGAAGAATAGATTATACTAATAATAGTATACGCTTGCCTAACTAAAGCGTCCTAGCCCTTTACCTTTTAACCTTTTACCTAATAACTTACTTTATAGGCGCGCTGGTTACTAAGTAGCTATAGTAAAGTTATATACTATATTAGGGCAATATCTTATATAGTATAGAAGGCGACTTTAAAGTCTAAGTCCTCTATATTCGATGTTCTATTAAATATATTAAAGTATAGCTCCTAAATAAGGCGGTCTAGCTCTATAGTAAAAGACCCTACTAGTATAACTGCCCCTCAAATATAGCTAAGTTGCGGATTTTTTATAACTGCATTTAGTAATACTCGCTATTATCTTTTAACGCGATTATACCAACGGTGCCTAATTATAACCCCCCTATTATCTGCATCGTTTACTTTAACCTAGGCAGATAGGAATTATACAAAGCTTTAACCCTTTTATTTTAGGGTATTAACTACGGCTTATAGCTTCCTTGCGCGCCTCTATTATTATATACTTCAGTTTAATAAGGAAGGTTTAGGCTCGCTAGTATTAGGTTAGCTATTATTATCTATTTAGTTATTACTATTAGAGGAATCCTTAGATATATTAATAAAGTATTTTAGTAAGCTGGAAAGAATAGGTAGGCTTAAAAGGCTAGATAGAGGACTTTAAGTATCCTACTTAGATAGACGCCTATTAGGGGGATAATTGGGCTCTATTATAGATATAATATATAAAGTAAGAGATAAGCTTTTAAATAGAGGTATTGGCGAGCTAAGTAGCGCCGTATTAGGGGGCGATATACAACATTAAAGGTGATAGAACTATCTTCTACTAGCGAGGCTATACAGCCTTTATAAAAGGCGCCTATAATTTCTTAGACCCTTAGAGAGGAATCCACCTTGGCGCTCTGTAATTGGCTACTAAAGCTAGCGCAAACGCTAACGCCTATGGCGTATATTAGGCTGCGGCGCCGGTTGCTAATTGGCTTAGGAGTTTATAGGAGTCATAGGGGTTATAGAGGTATGGCGGTGCCAGCTGCTGATTGGCTCAGGAGTTTGTAGGAGGTGAGGTGGGTTTTCTCTCCGAGAGTCTGAGTTAACTGAGATAAGGCGTCCGGGGTTTGTCCTGACTCCTGAGGGCAAACCGAGGTGACTGCAATAATATCCCTTATAGTCTTTTAGTGTGGACCGTTTTGTAATTAGTGGCGGCTACTACCATGACTTAGTTGAACCTGTAATTGCAGCGTCTCTTTAATTCCGGTTGTTAGCGCAGCCACGTCTGCACGGCCTTTTTGTAGGGGAAGTTTTGGTATTTTTGCTGTTTAAGGGAAGGTTAATAAAACACGCTAGCCAGCGGATGCGCCAGGACGCTGTAAGCTGATAGGCCTCCAGATTGAAGCCCAGAATCTGACGTCGCACAATTCGCGATTGATCTTGATGAGCGATTTCAGTGGGCACCTCTACTACAGCCTCTATCGCGATTTTTTACTATGGCTCCTCCTCAATCAACACCCTCGACGCCCTCCCCCAGCTTCCGTAGAGGCCGAAGTAGAGCTTACGGCGACGCCTGCGATACGCGGAGCAATATCATTGCGACCGCAAGAGTTAAGATGAGGACGTCATAAAATACATATAAGCGTGACTGAAATAGCGTCGCGGTTGGGGTGGGTGGAGTCGTCATTGCAAGCGCCGTCAATTGGGCTTCGAGTTCCTTATTGAACTGACGCCCTCAGTTCAACTACTACATACGGTATAGCTTTCAAATTTGACGCGCTTACCGATCTGGAGGAGCTTCAGATCAGAAAGTTGTCAGATTGACCGAACGGTCGCGTCGGGATCATATTTGAGCTTCAGATCGGTTCTGTTCTGAAGCTGCAACCGAACGACCCCTTATATATAAAGGGCGCCCATAAGCCTCGGACCCTTGGGGAGAAATTCCTCTCGATGTGATCTAATTGGTCCAGGAGTCCACAGGACTAGGGTAAGGTCTACAAGTGTAGCACTAGTCCTTCCACATCGTAGCGCAATTTCTCCCCGGGGTCTGATTTATGAGATAACGAATATCGACAGGGGTATTAGGGTCACGTGCGGCTGAGCGGCTCAGCGATCTTGAGGCCTGCGTGGACTACTCCGCTACTGCTGACGATTCGTGCTGCTTTGCTACTACTGCTGCACTTTGCTGCAGGTCCTCGATTGGGGCTGTCGACGTGGGTTTTTTTCCAAGTTGCATGCAAGCCACGCCAGGAATAGATCTTCGATAGATCGCCGGGCCTGCTCACCACATGTAATGCGCCTTGGGCCATGGCATTCTTGCCGTCCGCCCTTCTGACGGACTGCCACCCGCGGGCCATCCCATTGTGTCTTCAGGTTCATGCACTTTTAGTTCCCGCGCACCGTCGCACGCCTAAAAAGCCAATCAATAAGCTCTATACCGTATATAGTTTGGTGTTCTAGGCGTCGAGTCAGCTCCAAGCGATGAGCTGCTGAGAAAGTTCGGATAGGGGGGTCGTTCGTGTATTCGCGATTTTTGGTCAGAAGTCGTTCAATATCAAATCCTCGTGTATACTGCCTACCTGAACCTTATAGAGCCATGCTTTCGCGGCGTCAATTAGCAGCAGCGTCGTCGCAGCTGCCCTGGAGCTTGTTCATGCAGCAGTTCCAAACTCCTGAGTATGAGCATAAGCCGTCGCCCGAATCGCATATAGAGCCTCTACCAGCGCAGAGCTTTACACAGGAGTTTCAAATCAACCAGTATACCTACGATCCTCAATCCGACCAGCCCATAGAGCTTCTACCTAAGCAGGCTACCGTTATATAAGGCGGGGAGCGAGTACAGGAGGATGAGACTGAGGAGGACGGGTTTCGTGCCATAATTGAGCCGCATGGGCAAGCTGCTAGTGGTGAGGACGATTTGGGCGATGAGGATTAAATTGATGATACAATGCTGCCTTAGCTGTTAGTAGATGAAGTAGAGCAGCTAGGCCTTCCGTTAGTGCCTACCAATTAGCAACGACTACCACACGTTCCTGTAGAGCCTCTACACGTCGTTAATCTTCTATATGAGCTCTATATCGCTGCTCAGCGCGCTAGTAAAAATATTAACCTTATTTCTGCTATCAGCAGCGCCTCCCCTACTGCTAATACTGATTCCTCTACTAAGCGCGATGAGCCACACGATTGTTAAGCTCACTGCTTAGTTACTAATTATTAAGATCTAGGATCGAGCGAGGGGTATAGGAGTGGGTAGGACCTTCCTGGGCGAGTCTTCCTGCTCTTTTTTAGCTAACTAATCTTCTATCTACTCGCTGCCAACACAAATCTCTATGCTGCCAAAAAGGACGCTAACGGAATTAACTAATTAGGACGTTACGCGGGTAAACAAAAGCTTATCTGGAGGGACACGTCGGCCGGCGAATTAATAATTTGGATAGGCTTAATCATCTATATAGGCGTCTTTCGGCAGCAGCAGCCGCGTAATATCTAGCGACGGGACAACGAATGGCCTGTATACGCAATTAGTTCCTTTATACCGCGTAGACAATAGGAGCAAATTAAGCGCTACTTCTATATATTAGCTCCAGAGCTCGGTGACGCTAGAGAGTATATATACGCCAAAATTAAACCTTTAACGTTAGCGCTGGGCGAAGCTTTTTGACGCTATGTGGTGCCTAGCTCTATAGTATCTGTTAATAAGATAATGGTAAGGTTTACTGGTAGATCTAGCTATAAGATTAAAATACCAGGTAAGCCAATTCCTAAAGGATATAAGATTATAAGCCTTTGTTAATATGGCTACTGTTTTAACTTTATATTTAGCAGCGGGATAGACAGTTTTTATTACCTACCGCGTCAAACAGAGCTTACCGATATTATCCTTAATCCTATATCCGAAGCCGTCTTCTACCTCTGCCGCCAGCTGCCCCTACAAGCTCGTCAATTCTGCCTATTTTGTGACAACTTCTTTAGCAATATTCGACTGTTTAGTGCGCTCCGACGGATTAGAATTGCTGCCTATGGAACTACTCGTTCGAATTTAATTGATTATCCGGCGGTGTATAAAACGGTAGATAAAAGGAAGGCGAGACTACCGTTTAACCTTATATCTGGCGTAGTAGTAAAAGACGTACTCTTAATCGTCTGGTAGGATAAGAATCTGATTCGTTTCCTAATAACTGCACACGCCTGTAGCTTAGATGACGTCGGCGAAGTTAAGCGGCGTCGCCTACGGCCGTACAACTCCTTCCTTAAGGATCTAGTTGCTTGTATATGGGGGGAGGAAGCCAGGAAGAAGCTGACGCTGCCGCGCCTGTTGATTAATTATAACAACTGGATGGGCGGAGTTAATATACACGACCAGCTTCGAAGCTACTATACTACTCAGATTACCTCAGTACGTAATTAGATGCCTTTATTCTTTTAGGCGCTTAACGCGGCCGTAATTAACGCCTACCTTATAAGCAAGATACTATTTAAGAAGTTAAAAAAAAAGTTCCTAATTAACCACCGTTAGTTCCGCATTCGGCTGGCCTGGAATCTTGTTATTAAGGGCAGTAAATTAATAGGAGCTACAGATGAGGAAGTACGAGACCTTGTACGGTCAACAGTACGCCTAAAATCTAGTTAATATTAAGCTGGTGTAGGTCCTGGCCATAAGAACAACGGAACCAGAAGAAACGACTACGTCATATCAAGCACGCCTCTACCTTATATACGTCTTCTAGGCAAGCCTCATGAACGCCGAACAGCTTACTCGAAGACGTAGGGCTTTAAAACAATGCCTTATTGCTGGTTGTGTAGGTAGAAGAAGACACGGAGGATTACGATTAAAGCACGTCGAACGGTCACTAAGTGCTCGATGTGCTTAAAGCCCCTATGCGAAGAGTGCTTTAGGGACTTCCATAAGCAGCCAAATTGATATTCTACGGTAGTAGAGGCGGTGGATAAGATCCTACTATGCAGACTTTTGGTCTATTATATATATAAGCTACTGCTATATACATTAAAGCACCCCAAAAATCAATTTTTAATTAGATTAATATTTAAGTATCGAGTGTCCCCTGCGATGTTTAAGTTTTGGTGGTGGGGGCCAGCTAAAGTCAAACGAGCAAGGGTACGGGCGATACCTAGCGATTAGCGCGCAGCCTCTATCACCTGCCAAGGACGCCAGGTGTCAAGAAAGACACCATGGGATCCTCTGCAGGTCTGTGACACAGGTCTTAGCTCGCAGAAATTCCGGCTTGGCATTCTCTGCTGTTGGCGCGCGGTCAAATGTGGCTATTGATGCATTCTGTATGGGCAAAGGTGTGGTACCGCCGACCTTTTCCTGATGATTCTATCGGTGACTACGCTCAGCTTTCGCTGACCCCCATCGGTGACTCTGTTCAACTTTTCTTGCCGAGCTGCACGCCGCCGACCGTCATAACCCTATCACCTACGTTATACAGGTTTAAAGGTATTAAATTTAAAATATAATAGTATTATAGACTTTATTAGGTAGTATAGTAAAAGTCAAATTATATATAAAGTAGGCTCTGGCGGACCTGGAATATCACCACTGGCCGAAGTTTTAGCGCCTTGGCGGGCACCAGCCGAGCCTCCCGTAAAGCTTGCATAGAGCCAAGTGTTTAAAGAACACGACATGCGAAGCCAATGGATCCATTCACTGCAGTCGGACTGGCCTCGGCGGTCGTTGCCTTCATCAACATCGGTATGGAGATTGCGAAGAGATTGAAGGAACTTTCTGAAGCCGGCGACATCCCCGGGGTCTTTCGCGAAATCCGAACCCGCTTGCCACTGATCATTAGTATCGTTGTTAGCACACAACATGGAAGCGACAATCTGTCTCCCGAGGCCCGGGAGGCGTTTGAGGAAGTCGTCAACCAATGCTTCGAGCAGGTCACCCAGCTCGATAACATCCTGAAGAAAGTAACGATCGCAAGGGGTGACTCGCGGGCGAAGAAGACCCTCAAGGCTGGCATCAGCCTAATCGAGGAGAGCCGTGTGCAGAGGATAGCGACGGCGCTGAGGGATAATGTCCAGCTGCTGACATTCCTCAACGTCGCTCCCGCCGAGAAGGGGAAACCGCCGGCGGAGAGACCGTCAGAGCCCTTACCGTCGTATGCGAGTGCGACGGGGATGTTTCTCGTGCCTTTCAGTCGTGACAACCACTTCGTAGGCAGGGAGAGCGTTCTACAGTCCATTTCCGCGAGTTTCGAAAAACAGAAGAGGGTGGCCATCTCTGGCATCGGCGGCATCGGGTAAGCCATCCTCTCAAAACGTGGCCAGCGGACTGACGAAGCATCGCAGCAAGTCGCAAGTCGCAATCGAGTACTGTTATCGGTACAAGGAAAGGACATCGGATGCTCACGTGTTCTGGGTCTATGGAGGCAATATTGCACGATTCTACCAAGGATACAAGAGAATCGCACGGTTATTGGAGTTACCAGGATGGGACGACCCAGAGGCCTCAATCCTTGAGATAGTCTTTTCATGGTTGTCAACCACGCAAAGTCCGTTCCTTCTCGCCGTCGACAATGCCGACAATATCGAGCATTGGTGGCCCGGCAAGTACAAGTCAGGAGGCTCCTTGGACGATCCATCAAAGAATCTCTCCAAGTATCTGCCGGACGACTCGGAAAATGGACACGTGCTAATCACGACTCGCGATAATCGCGTCGCGAGCAGACTCGCGAAGCAAGCGAAGCCCATAGCCATACAGCCAATGTCAAACGTGGAAGCGAAATCGCTCTTTCTGTCAAAGCTTGGAGGAGATGCATCAGACTTTGATGAATCAGAGATCCACTGTCTTCTTGATCAATTGGATCGTCTCCCTCTAGCGGTATCTCAAGCGGCGGCATTCATCGAAGAGAATAGCATCTCAATCGGGGAGTATACCGGCGCACTCCAAGGCGAAGACGCAGAGGAGTTCCTCCACGAAGAGCTCGACGATGATCGACGAGACGAAGAAAGCGTTAATTCGGTTTTTCGCACCTGGAAGCTGTCATATGACCAAATCACGCAACAGAAGCCTCGTGCAGCCGACCTTCTATGCCTGCTTGCGATGCTGGACAGACAAAGCGTACCCAAATCGTTGCTTAAGGTGCCCGAGGTTACGACATCCCTTTCAGTACTACAGTCGTTTAGTCTCGTTACAGCCCGAGCCGGGTCTCAAAGCTTCCAGATTCACCGACTCGTGCAACGTTTCGTCCAGGTATCTCTTCAAAGAGACAAAGCTAGTCAAAAATGGAAGGAGACAGCTCTCGCCTGCGTATCCAGAGACTACCCCACAGAGATTGGAGTGGCTGAATGGCCAATCTGCGACGCACTAGCTCCCCATGTTCAAATCGTCACCGGCTACGAGTATAAGACAACGGAAGCTCGACTCAATTTGGCGCATCTTCTATGCTGGGCAGCAGACTTTGACATCGAGCGCGGAATGTATCCCCTAGCCTTAGAAAGGGCACAACAGAGCCGGATGATCTTCCAAGAGCTCGTCACAGAGCATGATGAAAGGCTTGCAGCAGCTACATGGCTTGTTGGCAGACTTTGCTACTACGAAGCAAAATCTGCAGGTGACCTGGACGCAGCGGCAGAACTGCTGGAAAAAGCCCTCAGCATATCCAAGTACCCGTCTCTAAATTTTGCCGAGTCAGCCTTCGAGTTAGCTCATCTCTACTATGATCAATGTAATGAAGCATCGTGCCTTAAGATGGGTAAGGCCAGCTTTGAATGCTGGAAAGCAATGGAAGGTCCAAGCAGTGTGCGCACGCTCGACAACATGCACGACTATGCTCTAGAGTTAGCGATGCTCGGGCACAAGGAGGAAGCCATCACCATGTGGCAAGAGATCTTGGAACTGTGTTCTGCCAGCGATGCATCCGAGAACACCAAAACGGTCTACACATACCGCAGCGTGGCTGGAATAGCAGAGTTCCAAGGCGACGTAGCGATGGCTGAGATCATCTACGAAAAACTGATCACACTTTGCCAGGCGATCTATAACTCAGAGCACATACACGTCTTCGACTACCGCCTTAGCCATGCGGAACAGATTATGCGTCAAGGCAGGCTGGAGGAAGCAACTCGGCTGAGCGAAGCCATACTCGCGAGCTGCAACAACTCGTCCGAGTGGCGCATTAGCGTGAGCTGCTTGCAGACCATTGCAGAGTGCTGCAGGTTAGGAGCGTCTTATAAGGAAGAGGAGATGTATAGGCTAAGAACACTGGAGTTGCATGAGAAGAATTTAGGCGATGATCACAAAGAGACAGTCGATGCGAAAGAAGCTCTCGCCGACTGCTATTTAAACAGTTCCAGGCATTCCGAAGCCAGGGATCTATATCAGAAAGCAATACTGTGGCGCGACGTTGGACTCGGGCGGACACACACTGACACAGTGCGGGCGATCGAGTGTCTAGGAATCTGCTATGCTTACCAAGGTCAAGAAGCAGAAGCAGAGGCTGCATACCTCGACGCGCTTAGCCGACAAAGCGACGCCGATGCGCGGCTGCTTAACAACCTCTGCGCCTCTCTCTGGAATCAGGGCAAGTGGGAGACGCTGGAGTCACGGTCTAGGCAGGCTTGCGAGTTGGAGAGCGTATACCAGTCAAGCGCCCACTGGAGCCTCATCACTGCACTTGAGCAGCAAGGCAAGGTGGATGAGGCCTTGGGGATGCGAGCAAGCTCACTATCATTGGAGACACTGAGTAATGACCTACCAGAGGCACGGCGCTCGCCGACGAGTCCGCCAGTGCGTGAAGATAGTCGATTCGGTCGAATGGTTCATCCGAGGACGTGGTCCGCTTAGACTGACTCTTACCTCAGCAAGCTCAGATGTGATTCCGTTGGTGCGGAGTCACGTTCGTGGTGCACCACCGGAATCACGTCTGAGGGACTTTTCCAACGTTTCTTAAAAACTCCGACTATTTTTATGATGTTCTCTATATTCGCGGTTAAATTGCTTAACTATAACGTCTTAAAATACTACCAAAAGTTCATCGATTAGAGAGACAACTCGATATTTTATAAATATCTGGTTTAAACTAGCCTATAACCCCGTAGGGTTAATTATTTTCGTTAAAAAAAAATCTATTATTAAAAATCCTGGGAATAGCTATAATATTATAATAGGTATATATATAAAGCCTAGAATTCTATTATTAATAGATCTAGCTTTTATAATTATTTTAAGCCTATATATAGTCTTAGACCTTATAAGGTGGCATTAATAACTTGGTTAAAGATTATATATAACTCCAATACAAATTTAGGCAATACGGCAAGTGTAACCGACTACCGGTACTATGCCAAAACACCTATGTATCACCTGCGTATTGACTACATATCGCCTGTGTATCACTTACGTATCACGCTGTTTTAGTTACGTAGTAGTCTCCCCTTTCATCTGATTACCTATGCCTTCCTCGTGTATATAGAGAGGCTCTAGAGCTACATCTTATAATAAAGTCGCTTATTTATTTCCCATACTGCAAAGCTTACAGTTATAAGCCCGGATCGCACTACCTGCTAACCAATTAATCGGATTAATCTACCTATTGCACTATCTGTCAAGCAGTTAATTTGCTACCTTATTTAAGAAGTCACTACTTCTACTACCTTTGTAAGGGTTTTAAGCTTCTTTATCTACCAAATGAACGGACGATTGACCTTAAACGACAACCGTACCTAATTAACGAACAAACTAACGAATCAAATTAAAAGTTTAAAACGTTAAAATAAGGTTCTGCTAAGACGCCAATTGGACCCTACTTAACCTGTTAAAATCCTAAAAATAACAACCACTAACGAATTAAAAGTTATCCTTATCCTTAACCAACCATCTAACTAGATTTAATTGTTCTTTATTATCTAAGATATAGCCAAAACGAATAAGGTATAGGAGTATATTAACCCATTTAAGAAGAAAAATAAGCTTCTAAAGCTAGAACTACCGCATTAACCTATACTAGCGGACGTACTTCCTGATAGCTTAGCTAGACCAAATCAAGCTTATAGCCTATAATTAGCTCTACGCCGAATATAAAGACGACCTACGCGTATATTAAAAGCGAGAACAGGCCATAGATAATATCAGCAACTATATCGTTTGCTTGATATCGGTAGCCTACCTCCCTTTTATTAACGGCATAGATACGGTATACAAACGGCTATAGGCACTAAAGACTACTCTTGCCCCTACTACCTTAGGTCAAAAGTATAACGTCCTTAATTAATACATGGCTTTAAAAGCCTATAATAAAAAGCAGAGTATCGACAAATGGCTAAATAATTGGCGAAATGTCTATAAGCTTACGGAGTAATTAAAGCTACCGGATATGCAGGGATTTAGGCCACACTACGACTTTATTTAAGCCATTAAATCTATCTCTTCTAGTTTTATAGGAGTATTAGAAGTAGACCTTATTCGTAAGAAACGCAAGGATAAAGCTATATTATCTATTATTAATCCTATTAAGGAATTTAAGGAGCACTACCGTATATAGCAAGCATCCTCTACCTCTACTGCTAATAGCTCTACATTTGCAACCCTTTAAAATAATTCCAATTTAGATTCTAACGGCAATTTTAATTCTAATAGCAATCCAAATTTAAATTTAAAAGGGCATAAGGAATGTATATGCGGCCTTAAACATCGATTTAGTAACTGCTACTACATTATTAAGTACAAGCGCCCTTAAGGATAGAGACTAAGGGCAGATATCTAAAAGAAAGTAGATAAAATGATCTTATTTATACCCTTAATTAAACAGGCGGTTAACCGAATTTGAAAAGAAGAATAGGAAGTAAAGGAGAATAATTAGAAGAATATATAATCTATAATTAATTTTAATTCTAAAACCCTACCGTTTAAGATACCGACCAGCTATGCTGCCGTATTTAGTACTAGTTAAATTCTATTCGAACTTTAGAACACCTAAATACTTAACCCTAGCGTAGATACACACGTCTGCAATAACGAAAAAGACTTCACCTTCTTGTACCTAGTAGTAGAAGACGACTACCTAATTACTAACGGAAATTTTAAGAAAATATAAGCTTATGGAATAGTAACGATTACTATTAATATACCTACTGGGAGCTCAAAAATGAAGCTATCCTATATAGCATTAGTACCCACTATATTTATAAATATTATAGCACTATTAAGAGCTATTAATAACAATATCCATTTTAACTTAGGATGAAATATGCTATACTATCTAGCAACTAGCGAAATAGTATTGTGGTGGTGGACGCGGTCCCTCTCAGATAGGAAGTCACAATGCTGTCTGTCTGTCTATCTGTCGGTCGGTCGGTCGGTCGGTCGGTCGTCAGTCGTAATCAATCAGTAGGAAAGCAGTCAGTCAGGAGAAAGGAAAGAATGTATTCCGGTAGGTCGTGATAGGGAGAAGGAGAGAAGCCGAAGGCTCAATATATACAGGAAAATGCCAAGGCACTAAGTAGTGGCCCATTTTACCCCACCACAGTATACTATGCGAAACGACTAGGGGGCTATTAGGCAGTAATGTATAGAGAGCCTACGCCTTTAAATTTCCTAGATTTAACTTAATTAATATCCTTAACCTCTAAGAGGTACTAGCCTAGCTATATAGCCCGTAAACCAATTAGAGCTACAGCTATAAAATAGTATAAAATACTTGGCTATATAGGACCTAATGCTATTAAGCAGCTTCCTAAGCACGCTAATAGCGCAGAGCTGACCGAATTAACTACTAAACGAGCACCGCTTAAAATCGAATGTAAAATTTGCTTAATAGTAAAGCATATATAGTAGATCTCTTAAAGACAAGAATACAAATTTCTAGCTATTCGACTATTTAAACGGCTCGCATTTAATATTATTAGCCTCGGAGAACTAGGCTATAACAGCAATAGATATATTATATATTTCTATTGCACATATTCTAAATTTAATTTTATCTTTATATCTAAGAATAAGGATAAAGCTACTATCCTACCTACCATCTAAAAGACTCACCGTTTAATCAAATTATGATTTTACTAAGACGTTGTCTTCTTCTAGAGCGATAACAAACGAGCTTTTAGATATATAGGAGACACCCTATAGACATAGTGCGCAGATAAAGGCATTACTTTTAAATACCGAGCCCCGTATACAAAAGAACAAAATAGTGGAGCTAAATAATCTAGACGAACCTTTATGGAATGATTAAGGGCTATACAGCTAGAAGTGTCCTTACCCTTATCTTTAGGACTAAAAGCTTTCCTTGCTACTAGTTATGCACTTAATTAAACGCTGAATAAGTAACTAGGGTGGAAAACTCTATACGAGATTGCCTATAGTAAGATGCCATTACTTACCTATATGCACGTATATGGTTGTAAGACCTATATGCTAGATAAATAAGTTAAAAAGGGAGATAAGCTAGGTCCTTATATATTGATTAGACACCTAGTCGGCTATAATTTAACTAATATTTACTATATCTGGATTCTAAGCCTTTATAAAGTCATTTAAACTAAAGACGTTATATTTAACAAGACCTCGTTCTATAACCTTAAGGGTTAAGATATTAACTACCTACTAAGGGAAGTATTAGAAGACACCCTCTAGACAATTAATCTATTAAAGCCTCTTAATAACAAATCTAAGAACAAATTTACCCTATACACAGTTAATTAAAGATTTACCTTAAATGCAGATTAAATAACTACATTGGAATTAAACGATTTGGCAGAGCCTCCTATAAAGGATACTAAGTAGTTACCGACTCCTAGTAGAACAGTATTTCTAAATCTGCTAGAAATAAATACTATACTAGGAGGACTTTAAGACGATATCTTAAATATAATTAAAATAGGTCCTACCTAGCTAAGTAGTTTAATAGAACTATTAAATATAGCTCTATAAGCTAATAAAGTCTTAGCTAAACCTTCTGCCAACCTTATTCTACTAAAAGGATTAAAAAGAATTTAATGTTAAGCGTATGTAATATTACTAGCCAATCTATCTACCCTATTTAGTTACTACGCTAGCTTTACTATAGGACTAGTAAAGGACATTAACCGAACTAGATCCTTATCTCTATATTAGGATAATCTTCCTCCTAAACTAAAGAACCTTAAAAAACTAAAAAAGCATCCTTTAACTACTAGCTTTTAAAAGGCTATAGAAAAAGAATATAATGACCTAAAACGCTAAGGGATATTTAAAATTGTACTAAAAGAAGAAGCAAGCAATAAGTAGGTTTTTTTACTAAAATAGGTCTTTAAATATAAGCTTAATAGCGATGGCTACCTATATAAACTTAAAGCTAGGCTATGCGTCTGCGGAGACCTATAGATTACTAAACAAGAGACCTATGTAGTAACCCTAGCTGCTCAAATATTCCGTGCCCTTATGGCTATAGCAGCCGCATTTAATTTAGAAATTTAATAGTATAACGCTGTAAACGTATTTATAAACGCTAAGCTTAGCAAACTAGTCTACTACTACTACCTAGAAGGATTTGGTTAAGATAGATATATCCTAGAGCTACTTATAGCGCTATATAGATTAAAAATATCACCGCTACTATAGTATAAAGAGCTTACCAGTATACTAGCTGAATTTGGATTAAAGCCTATTCTAGGTACTAACTGCCTATACACTAATAAACGACTTATTATCTTCTTTTACGTAGACAATATTGCCGCTCTATTTACTAAAAAGGACCTTCTAAAACTTAAAAAATTTAAAGCTAAGCTTCTATAATAATACGAGATCCGTATACTAGGAGACCTATAGTAGTTTTTAGGAATTTAAATTAAATAAGATTAACTAAGTTAAAAGCTCTAGCTTTGCCAAGATTCTTATATTAAAAGGATAGCTAATTAATTTAATATTTAACTACTAGGAAGATTTCCTAAGTTACTACTTTCTGCTAAAAAACTAATTCCGTCTAACTAGTAGACAAACCCTTAAAGAACACTAGCCTATTAGCAACGGGTTGGTTCTCTTACATACCTTACTATATTTAAAAGACCTAATATTACTAAGACGCATTCTAAGCTGGCCGAATTTCTTACTAATCTAAATTAAAAGCACCTTGATACAGCAAACTAAGTAATTACCTACTGCCTTAGAACAAAATCTACAGCTATTAAATACTCTAGCGAAGTATTTAGAGCACATATATACTTTAGAAACCCTAAAGGAGAAGACGTTACCTTTTACGGAGCATTTAACGCAGTATTTACGGACTATAAGGAGACTAGACGGAGCTCTTAAGGATATCTTTTTATGCTATTCGGAGGTCTAATCAATTGGAAAGCGACCCTATAGCGATCTATTACTCGCTTAACTACTAAAGTAGAGCTTCTCTCCCTATCTACTACCGCAGTCAAAATTATTTAGTGGCAACGATTCTTTAAGGCAATTGGCTTTAACTTAGAACGCGAATTTACTATGCTCTGCGACAATATATAGACTATATAACTCCTAAAACAGGATACACCAAAGCTTGACACTAAGCTTTAATATATTAACATCTATTAGCACTAGCTGAGACAAGAAGTCTAAGATAAAAAGATTAATATTTAATGGGTTTCTACGGCCAAAATGCCTGCCAACGGTCTTACTAAAATCTTACCTTGTTAAAAGTACGAAGCATAGATAAAGCAGTTGAATTTAGTGGATATTTAACATTAGATCAATTAATTCGTAATATCCGCGATATTCGTAATATCCGTCACGGTTACCCTATTCTTTTACTACTCCCAAATTATATCTAAATTTCCTATTTTGGTATAGTTTCGACCTTTATTTTTCTATAGCTTTAACTGCACCGTTAAATCTAGGGGGGTGTGTAACCGACTACCGGTACTATGCCAAAACACCTGTGTATTACCTGCGTATTAACTACGTATCGCCTGTGTATCACTTACGTATTACGCTGTTTTAGTTACATAGTAGTCTCCCCTTTCATCTTATTACCTGTGCCTTCCTCGTGTATATAGAGAGGCTCTAGAGCTACATCTTACAATAAAGTCGCTCATTTATTTCCCACACTGCAAAGCTTACAGCAAGATATCGCAATAATGTCGCAATAATGTCGCAATAGGCGCGTATATAAGGCCTAAAATTTCATCAATTATAGAGCTGCTTCTGCGGATTAATTTAACTATATTTCTAAGATTATAGCTATTATAGGGACATAGATCAATTTCGTTGAAAGGGGTAACTGCTGTCGACCTGAATCGGATTTTGCCACCTTGACTCGGTCACCGACCCCTTGACTCGGTCACCGACTCAGTCAACCACATGTATATATAGCCTCATTTTCTTCATAGATCAATCTACACACGAGTTTTCCTTTCCTGACGTCTGCGCACGGACTTCCGATTGACAACTGCTCTATATATAAGGGGTCGTTCGGTTGCGAACTGACGCCAGATCTTGTATCAGTGCGTCTTTTACTTTGACCGTTTGGTAATTAGTGGCGGCTACTACCGTGGCTCAGTTGAAGCTGTAATTAAGCCGATCGTTCGGTAAGCCTCCAGACTAAAGCCCAGAATAGTCGCGCAATACGCGATTGATCTTAATGAACGATTTGAGTGAGTACCTCTAACTTACTGCAGCCTCTATCACGACTTTTTGCTATGGTTCCTCCTCAATCGACGCCCTCGGCGCCCTCCCCCAGCTTCTATAGAGGCCGATGTAGAGCTACAGCGACGCCCTGCGACGCGCTGAAGCAATATCATCGCGATCGCGAGAGTTAAGATGAGGACGTCATAAAATACATACAGGCGCGACTGAAACAGGGTCGCGACTAGGGTGAGTTGAGTCGCCATATTATAAGCAGTCGTCAATTGGGCGCGTATACAAGGCCTTAGATTTGAACTGGAGTTAAAATGAGGAGCTTTAAGCTCCTTATTGAACTGACGCCAAGAGCCTCAGTTCAACTACTACATACAGTATAGCTTCCAAATTTGACGTGCTTACCGATCTAGAGGAGCTTCAGATCAGAAAGCCGTCAGATCAACCGAACGATCGCGTCAGAATCGGATTTGGGCTTCAGATCGGTTCTGTTCTAAAGCCTTCAGATTCAAGTTAAATCGCCTAAGAACCCTTATAAAAGTCCCTTAGACTGTAGAACGGGGTGCAGCTCGGGGGGGTCACGGAAAAGTTGAAAGGGGTCACCGATGGGGGTCGGCGAAAGTTGAACGGGGTCACCGATGGAGCACCGGAAAAAGGTCGGCGGGGTCACACAGAACGCGCAGTGCGTACAGGTCGGCGCGACCACGCTAAAATGTCGGCCCGATAGGCGAAACCCCCGCCTACCACACCAAACCCCACCCTGCCTCTCTCAATTTGACCTTACCTTCTAGAGTATTTGAGGGGGTATTTGAATCTGAGGGGGTATTTGAATTGGCTCGTGCATACGTAAGCGAGGAACATCAAAAATGACGGAGAATGCCGTTTGTGAGGAAAATCGTATACAAACAGCATTCTACTACATGCACTTAATTCTTATTGCCATATATCAATTACATTCACTTAAATTACACCCTCTATATACTCATCAAACTCTGCTTCCTCGTCATATTCCTCATTATCTAGCTCGTCCTCATCGACGTCAATTACCTCCTGTGTAGGCTGAGAGAGTGAAGCTATAAGAACGCATGCATCCTCCCACTCGTTAATAGCCTTATTAGCTGCCTCCTTCTTCCGTGTAAACTCAACAGAAGCCTTAGCTAAGGCGTTTTTAAGCTCTTTAATTTCCTGGTTTAACGCCGTAGTACGATTTCGCTGGTACTTCCTAATAATTGTATCAAGCTTCTTCTCTGTAGCTTTGTAGGCCCGTTTAGATGCACGCATTTCTCTAATAAATTCGTCCTTCACCTTCCGGAGTTGAGCCCTACTACTACGGGCGGCCTTCCTCTGTTCAAGGGCCTCCCTCTCAGCCTCATTAACCTCTTGTTTGATCTTCTTCTGGGCTATACGAAGCTCCTTAGCCTCTTGTTTCTTGTGTTCTATTAAGGCCTTTGCATCTAGAATTCTCTGGATCTCGGCGGTAGAAATATGGTGTGATTTTGTGAGTACTGAGTTCCGTGCTGCCCTCTTCTTTTTAGCCTCTGCAGAGGCAGTAGCAAGCTCCTTATTACGCTGTTGAAGAAGCCTAATTTCCTCTGATTGGACCTGTATAGTAGCTAGGAGCTTCCTAGTGGCTGACTCTCGAATTTCCGGTGTTGCAGAGGGGTGAGAAATGGTTGCTCGGTACCGTAATCTGTCGCTTACAGTAGAGGGTGTTCTAGGGTGCATTGGCGACGAAAGGAGCTGTGGAGGCTCTGCTGGATTTGGCGTAGGAGTAGCAGGTCTCCTAGCAACCTGAGCACTGCGCAGTTTGCGTAGTATTCTCTCAGCATCTAGGGGGTAAATTCCGGCAGCTTCGAACGACTTTTTAATATACTCTGGAGTATATACTCTCTCTCAGATCTGCCCGTACATTTCTAGGAAGTAGGCACGTATAATTCCGGTAATTCCCCTTGAAATATATTCATCAACCTTATTAGAATAGGCCTTTTTAAGAATACCAAAGAGGCACCGATCCAAAGGCTGAAGATAATGCGTAGAATGCGGAGGTAGGCAGAAAGGGACTATTTTTATATCCTCACAGTATTGAATAAAGTCCAAGGAGAGGTGCGATATATGGCCATCCATTAACAGAAGCCTCCAGCCGTATAGCTTACCGGCAGCCTCTCGTTCTTTACGGATATCCGCCCAATAGTCCTCTCGGCGGGTATATATATCAAAATGCCTTATCCAATTAGATGCATGGCTCTGGTCGCTCCAGCCATTATTAGAAACTGCTATTTGACAGTCTGGCACCGATTTGAGAGCTTCTTGGGCCATATAGGTTGTAATAACCTTCCCTTTAAAAATAAAATAGGAAGGAATCGATTCGCCGGTGGCATTAATGGAGGCGATCTCACTCGTCTACTCTCGATTACCTGGCGTAACAGGTTGTATAGAGGAACCACGTAGAACGACTTTCTTAGAGGCATGCGCGTACCCCATTTGATATCCGGTTTCATCCATATTCCAGCAATCAGGTGCCTCAATATAAAATTCTGTACAGGTGGCCTCTAACTCATTAAAGAACCTCTTATATGCTGGCAAATCGTTATCTGCCGTAGCTCTCTCTATTTCAAGATAGCGAGTGTATCGAACTTGAAAGGATTAATGGCGTTTTAAGTATAAATCCACCCATCGGACACCAAGGAATGCCTGGCTAGTATCCTGGCCGGCATCTTGGAGCTGCTTTTTGTATACATTTAGGGCAATCTCACGGATGTGGCTCTTCTTAAGAGGAAAGCAATGCTTTATAAGGATTGTACAGTATTTTTTAACAGCTGCTTCGAATTCCGGGCTTAACTTTTGCTGGAATTGATGTGCTTCCTTATAGGATTGACGTGTTCCGTCGATGCGCTTGAGAATGGTGTCAGGATGGATCCCATGCGATATTGCAGCCCTTGTAGGGGTTCCATAGTGCCCAGTTCGGTGCGCAGTGATAGCTTCCTGTATAATAGTCTCCTTGGAAGGCCTATGACGTATAGGAGGCATGGGGTGTGTGTAAATTGAGGCTATATAGAGAGGTGGAAGCATTAAGGTGGAAGCATCGAGTTGAATTTTTTGATGTTCCTGTTTGTGGCAGAATCGCTATTCTGACCAATCAGAGCTCGGCGGTGAGCCTATGCACGAGCCAATTCAAATATCCCCTCAGATTCAAATACCTCCTTAAATACTCTAACGTTTTACGTAAACTTACTGTAACCCTTAAAAGGTAAACCTATAACTTATAAAGTACCACCGCTACCTTCCGTAATTATTAACAATAGTAATAGTTCTTACTTTATTAACTTAATTAATAATATGCGATAGAAGATATAATCTAAATAATTTAAACTTCTTATTAAATAGGAAGGATATAAAATATAAACTTAGGAAACCTATAACCAGATTAAGACC
>Ga0307515_10004314_pt1 | contig 29511 bp, 21 predicted proteins | sample 17_EM_MG_FD_194513 | JGI IMG/M metagenome (GOLD analysis project Ga0307515, IMG submission 194513) | Populus trichocarpa ectomycorrhiza microbial communities from riparian zone in the Pacific Northwest, United States - 17_EM | ecosystem: Host-associated > Plants > Roots > Unclassified | place... | reverse complement strand
CAATTTGGCCCCTGATTTTGTTAATTACAGCCCCTATATTTACGCGCCTTTTCCAATTTGGTCCTTGGTTTCGGATTTTCTTAATTAAGTCCCTAATTGGCCATTAAACTTCAATATTTATGCAATTAAGTCCCTGATTTAACCAAATCAACTCTCAAAAATTATAATTTAACCCCAGAACTTTAATTTCTTCCAATTAAAGCTCAAATTGACTTAAAAATCAATTTTTCTTGCAATCAAACCCTCTATAAATTCAATTAAACCTTCAATAAAATCCAATTAAGTCCATAAACATCCAAATTTGGACTTTCCTCTTCAAATTAAATTTTCTTTTCCCACAAGGCTCTCATCATTCAAGTATATACTGTAAAAAATTTCAATCCTTGTATTTTTGAACCTCCTTAATCAATTTTTCTGATCCTTTTCTGAGCGCTCCAACCTCCTATTATTTTTCTAATTTCTTTCGGATATATATTTATTTTTATTTTTGTTTTTGTGTGGGGACCCAAAAATGGGTTACAAAGAAATATATAAAGCAAAGTATCGGTAACGAAGAAATAAAATTGCAGTCCAAATAAATATAGAGAAAGTTCTATCTTGAAGCTAAACTTAATTTTAGCAATGAAAACCTTAAAACTCAAGCATGAAAAAAACCAAGTTCAAATAGGCACTGGCTAATGTGATTGGCTGCTACGTTCATTCACATTGTTTGACCCCACAGCCCAGACCTGCTTGATTTCTCAACTTTTGCTTCAACTATCCCTGGCACGTGATGATAATACCTCTTAGTCGTTGAGGTGGCAAGCAAGTCTCTGATCTGCTCATTGTAAACTTCAAGTACGCTTGTAACTTTATTCTGCAGACCACATCAATTTAAGGCTATAATTTTAAGCAAAAACTCTCTTCACTTCAAATTTCAATACAAATTGCATCTAACCTGATCAGATGAGATTTTCACTTCAGCAGCGGAATTGTTGCACGCTAAAAACTCTTGTTTAACAGAAGAATCTGCATTCAATTTATAAGAGAAGACAGACCTCGTCGATTGATATACACCGAAGGTCTATCACCTCCATTAATTATGCTTTCATCTGTTCTTAAAACATCTCCTCCTTCAAAACTGCAATCTTTCTCAATATCAAGATTGATATTCCCTTCTTTTTTTATAGCCCCGCCTCCCGCATTTACAAATGTCACTGGTCTCTCTATATCAAACAAACACAAAAACTCTTTTAAGTTTCTTGTTAATAATTGTAACATTAAAGAAAGCAAAAGGAAGGCTTGGTATTCATTTAAGAAAACCTTTGAAATGGGTGGTGTTTATTAACCCTGACTGGATCAGTCTCGAACCCGAAACGCACAGCATGGAATCCATGAAATCTTGGCCGTCAATTGGGTCAGCGTCCATTTTCTTGGGATCTCTAAAGAATTTGGGTTAATGGCGTTTGTGGGGTTCTGGTGACAAGTAGTGTTTTCATAGGGGTTAGAATTTCTGACAGAGAATTTTGAACAGTCGTCTGTTGTTACAGGCATTCCATTAAGCAGATTAAGCAATAGAGATGTGCAGAAGTAGAAATGCAGCAGCAAGGGTAGTTAGTAGTTAGTTGAAGTTAATTACCGTAAATAAATGGTTAGTTACAACAGCAGCCTTAGCTGCAGTGTATAAATAAGAACAAAGTGAATAACGTGAGCGACAAGTAAAAATAAGACAATGTATTTCTTCTTCTATGTCCTCTTCTCTGATTCTCTCCTTCTCTTTTCTCTCAATTTCTTTCCTTGTTAAGCCATTAGCTTAACAATTGGTATTAGAGCTTGCACAAGAGTGTAATCATTCACTCAAATCTAATAAAAAATGGAAGAAAACAACAAGTTTAAGGCTATAGAGGAGCATTGTAGGAAGCTTGATTACTAACTACAAAACAATATCCATCAAGAATTCAGAGATTCCCTAGTGAATCAACAAGACAAATAGCAAGAGCAGCGGGTAGAACAAAACAAGAGGAATGATCAAATCAATTCCCAAATTGAAGTACTCACAATCCAATTCCAATCATTTCTGGATAATCAAAGGCAAGATATGAACAGAGGAAATAAATTTAGAGGAATCTTGAATACTCCTATTGCAGTACATGAAGTTCATAATCATAACAATCAGGAGGAAGAAATACTGGGATTTAGAAGCAATGTTCGTGGGGGAAAACACAAGTAGCCAAGAATACCACAAGAAAGGGTACAAGCCACCACTTCCAAATGCAGTACATGAAGTTCATACTCACAACTATCAGGAGGAAGCAGTACAGTTTAGAAGCAATGTCCGTAGGGAAAACACAAGTAGCCAAGAATACCGAAGGAATGGGTACAATCCACCCCTACCAAGGGTAGACTTAACTGTTTTTTTTTTTTTCGAGAAAATCCTGAAGGCTGGTTAAGAAGGTGCAAGAAATTTCTAAAACTCAATATTGTTCTTGTACAACAGTGGGTTGAAGTTGCATCTTTTTATTTGGAAGGAAAAAAATATGGTTTGAGGGATATATGAGTGGAAAGGATTGTGTAATAAGTTGGGATGAGTTCTCAAAGGCTGTAAGCGAAAGGTTTGGCAGTAAAAAAGATATAATGGAAGAATATTTCAACAAATTATTGCAAGAAATTGGTATACATGAGTATGTTGAAAGGTTTGAGAAATTAAAATCTTTAATGAGTGCATCCAATCCCTTTTTTCTTGAATCTTATTACATTTCCAGCTTTATTAATGGAAGATATCACACCAATGCTAAAAATTCTTAAACTATTATCATTAATGGTGGCCTTTGAGCAAACAAAATGGCAGCAAGAAGAGTCCAACAATGCCATGGATAGAAATAACAAGATGATGCAAAGTAATATTCCTTTACCCTATACTGGAAGAACAACAAGCAATATTCATAATAAGCCTCTTATCCAGTTTAAGAATGAGAATCAACAGAGACCAAGAAATTCATTTGAAACATTATATGAGCAAAGGCGTAGATTAGGATTGTGTTACAAATATGGAGACAAATTAAGCAAACAAAATGGCAAGAAGAGCCCAACAATACCATGGAAAGAAAGAACAAGATGATGCAAAGTAATATTCCTTTACCCTATACTGGAAGAATAATAAGCAATATTCATAATAAGCCTCTTATCTAGTTAAAGAATGAGAATCAACGAAGGTCAAGAAATTCATTTGAAACATTATGTGAGCAAAGGCGTAGATTAGGATTGTATTACAAAAATGAAGACAAATTTACACTTGGTGACTAGTGTTTAGTAAAAGGGGGTTGAATATGATTGAGGGTAACGAAGAAGAAGGGGAAGGAACATCATATGATGAAATGGAGAATGTTAATGGTAACAGTATAGAAAATGGTAAAGTTAAAGAGTTTGGGTTATCATTAAATGTCTTGGCTGATAGCTATGCACACAACACCATTCAAATTAAGGAAGGTTTTCAAAGAAGATAATTGATCATCTTGATTGGTAGTGGAAGCATTCACAACTTTATTGATGAACAGGTTGTTAGAAATATTAAAGCTGCTACAATAAAGACTACAATAAAGACTACAATTATAGCAGTCCCAGTAGCAAATGGAAACATCATGCTATGTGATTCACATGTACCTGTTATTCTAGGATTAATGCAACAATAATACCTAAGGGGAGTGAATTATATATTCCACTGATAATGTCAAATAATACAAATATATAACATAATAGTCAACAATATAATTAAAGTGCTTAAAGTAAAAAGATAACGAAAGAGAGATTGCGAACTTGATTTTTAACGTAGTTCAACAAGCCTACATTCACATCTCAAGTATAAATAATACTTCAGTATTGTACTCTTTTACTAATTCAAGTGAAAGATACGGTACCTTATGTATCCACACCAGACAATTACACCACATAAAGATGTCCTCTTTTCAAGATTTTCTCTTGGTGACAATACCTCATTAATACCAAGAGTTTTCCAAACTCTTAATTGTTTACAATTATGATTTGTTTATAACAAGATTCACTCTCTCAAGGAGTAAATTATACAATTGAAAACTATAATCTCTAGATCTTATTCAATAGCATTTAGGATGATTGAAAGTGTGTAAGTGTAATGAGTGTGAGATTTAATGCTCTTGTGCTAGAATATGAAGATTTAATTTAGCACAACTTAGAATATGTTAGGATTGATGATTTCTAGTTGGTTTTTTCTTTTGAAATAGTTTCTATATCATGTATGTTCAGAATTTTTCAATAATTTTGCATAAAAGAGAGCTATATATATGTTTCCAAAAGAAACTAGTCATTTATAGTCGTTGGAATGCCTCTAAAAGCTAAAGTGGTTGATCGATTCAAATGACCATCATTTGGTTAAACGGTTCCTGCGACATTCTCAAACATTCATCATGGAAGACCAGCGATCGATCAGTTCATTTGGTATGCCCAAGCAGTCAACCAGTTCAGCTTAAGTACTAGTTTTGGCAATTTTAAACCTGGTGAAACTTGAACTGATTAAATGTATATCAATCATGTTTATGCATGCAATGTGAAGTGTGTGAGTTTATTTTAGTTTGATATTGAGTAAGATATAAAGATTTAACAATAAACTCTAAAATGAATCCTTAATAGTGAAGTCTTCACTTGCTTTGCTTCTGACTTGTTGATGAATTTCTTCATTCAATTCCATATGCTTTTTTATATGATCTTCGTATAAAACTTGTTTAAATTTAATTTCATCCAAGCATATCATTAGTTCATTTCTCATTTAATTGTTTTCATAAAAAATACAAGATATTATAAATATTAATATCCAACCTATAGATCGACAATCTTTCTATTTTTTTATGGTGATAATTAATGTATACTTATAGACATAAAGATATGTATCCCCCCTGTATTTTGTAATATAGTTCCTTGGAGACTTAAACTATAATATACAATCTATAAATATATCTCCCCCCTTTAATTATGTAAACATGTATTTATATCTATTCTTTTTCCAATGTTTATTTTTCTATTTTCTCTCCCCTTTTGTTATCAACAAAAAGTAAATAGGGAAAGTAAATAAGAATAGAGAAATGAGACATAAAAACATAACATAATTTTCAAAATACAACATTCATTACAAAAAAGGAAAGAAAGTAAAATGAAAAACATGAGAAGTTCATGGTACAATCATCTAAGATGGTGGATAGTAAGAGAGTAAGCTAGCCATTATATCCTTGATATCTCGTAGGTCGCCAACCATATGCTCTTGATTAGGGAGGATATGCTCTTGTAATTCTCAAAGATAACTCACATCAGTCTCACTATGGACTAGGCGATCATCCATCCTGGATCTTCATGAATTAGTACCAACATCTTTAGGAAAGGAAGCCGAAGGTGGTGTCTCAAACATATTAGCAAATTCATCATCACCAACTTGTCCATCTTTTTCATCATGCTCTTCCTTGCAAGTTTGGTCTTTAGGAACCCATGCATCATCCTCATTTAAGAAAAATTTCATCTTTGTTAGAGAACTATTATCTATCTCTAAATGTTTGGAATGTTGCATCCGATCTGTATCCATGAATTCAACGTTGAAATGCTCAAGGATAGTTGTTAAGCATTGACCATAAGGTAACGACTTTTTTTTTTATCATTTTCCATTATCAAATTCTTCATTATAATATATGGAAAATTAATTGGTCTTCTTCTAATCATACAATCGATAAAGCATAAGTCCATAAAAGTCACTTCATCAAATGGCCTCTTCTTTGGCAAAATATTATGTGTTATGACCCTATAAAGCAATCTAAGTCTTAGCATCAAGTCTTGACTCTTAATCTTTACATCCGATGTAAGATTTTGTCTCCCGATATGCATGATAACCGCTTCATCATATATAAATCCCTCAATTTTAGGGATAACTTTCATCTCAAATACATGAGGTCCATCATTTGAAATAGCTAGTATGTTAGCCAATACTTTACAATTAAACTTAATGGGCTTGTTTTGAAGGCTACTCGTGATCCTAGGTTCATAGGTTATTCTCATATTAGCAAAGGACATTCTAATAAAACAGAGATATGAAGCATTTTTCATATTGTATATGATACTCCAACTCATTTTCTCAAATAAAATTTCTATCTCAAAAACACTTAAATCATCATTTTTACATCTTTTAATAGCAATGGACCTATTTGAGAAAGTGGGCATGTACCTTTCTACACTGTCATTTAGAGGAGATTGAGGATCATTGGCCTTTTTTCTCCTTAATTCAATTGTTTTTGTGTGTTTCTTTATTGTTATTGATGTTTAAAATTCAAGAAATTTACTTAGAAAGGTTGGGTCTAAATGAATTTGAGAGTTTTTATAAGAGATTTTTGTGTTAGGGTTTTAGAAATTGATTTAGAAAATTTTTCTTTTGTTGGTTAGTGAAGACAATATTATACTATCGAGAGATCAGTCAGTCGATTGCCTTAATTAGTTAAACTAGTCAACTAGTTTAACCTAAACCTTGAAATTTCCCAAATTTATCTTTTGATCTTTCTTATACACTTAAAAAGGATCCTTTTTGTGTAAAATTTTTGCCTAAAACATAAAGAAATAAGGGGGTTAAAAAATTTAAAATTTAAGCAATAGCAAAGGTTTTTGTTCTTTGAATCAATCAATTGGCCAATTGTCTCAGATGTATAAACCGGTCAACCGATTCACACGAAAATCATATATTTAAGTTTTGATCAAAACATGTCTTGTGAGACTAAAAAAAGCCTTTTGTCCAACTTGCAGTCTCAAAAACTAAACTCAATATAAACTTTAAAAAGCTATTGTTCATCTAGTAGCGAAACCTTTATTTTTCTGTTTCAAATGGTCAGTTAAAATGGTATGATGAATCGGTCAGCCGGTTCATCCCAAATTACATTAACAAAGAACTTTTCTACAAAACAATTTTTTTTATGCTAAAGGGGTATATATTTTATCACTTAAACATGTTCAACTTATATCCACTGACACACAAACATAAGACCTCAAATATCATTAGTATGTATACAGCTTAAATTCCTTTGTATTTCACAAAAGTGATCCTTACCTAATGACTTTGTAAAAATATTTGCAAGTTGATGTTCTGTGCTAACAAATTTCAGTACAATATCACCTTTCAACATGTGATCTCTTAAGAAATAATGTCTCACTTCAATATGTTTTGTACGCGAGTATTGTATAAGCTTCTTAGATAGAATTATAACACGTGTTATCACACATAATAGGGATATGATCAAAATTAAATCCAAAGTCTTCTAAGGTTTGTTTCATCCATAAAATCTAAACACAACAACTACCCGCCATAATATATTCCGCTTCAGTTGTTGATAGAGTTACTGAGTTTTGTTTCTTGCTAGCCCAAGATACTAGTGATGATCTTAGAAAGTAACATGTTACTCTACTACTTTTTCTATCAACTTTACATCCCACAAAATCCGTATTCGAATAGCTAATTAAATTCAACTTGCATCCTTTTAGATACTACAACCCTAAGTTAATTGTACCATGCAAATATTGAAAAATACATTTTACAGCATTAACATGAGATTTTTTTGGACATACTTGAAAACATGCACATAGACAAACAATAAACATAATATTGGGTCTACTAACAGTTAAATATAAAAGTGAACCGATCATACCTCGATATTTGGTGATGTCTACATTCTTATCGTTTTCATCCATATCAAGCTTTATTGATGTTCCAATGGGTTTATCGGTCTTTTTGACATGTTCCATCCCAAATATTTTTAGTAGATACTTAATGTACTTGCTTTGATTGATGAAGATGTCATCCTTTGTTTGCTTGATTTGTAATCCAAGGAAGAAATTTAATGCCCTTATTATGCTCATTTTGAACTCATCTTGCATGTATTTTGCAAATTCCTTACAAAAAGATTCATTAATAGCACCGAATATAATATCATCAACATATATTTGTGCAATCAAATTGAGTTTGTAAAAGTAAATTTTGATCCTCTGAAATTCTATTATTCTCAATTAAGTCTGAATTAAGCTTCCAAACTTAATTTCTTACCAATTAAGTCTTTAATAAAATTAATTTCACCTATTAAAAATCTAATTAAATTCTTGCACTTAATTAATTTTTTTTTAATCTTGGCCTAAATTAATTCTTAAAATTAATTAGATCTTAATTAGGCTTATGAATAAATCAAATTGGATTATTAAGAGTCTAATTAAGTCCCCAAACTTAATTTTTATAAGAATTTTTCTGATATTCATTTAAATTAACCTTAAATCTACATTGTCCTTCACATTTGGATCCTTCAATGGTGCAATTGAGCTTTCAATTTTGCACTTAAATCCCTCTTCAGTATGTCTTTGCCAACCAATTTGCTTGTCTTTTTTTATTGTTTATGTTAAATGTTTTATTTTTTATTATTATTTTAAAAGAAAAATGAATTTGGAGAACCTAAAATTGAGTTATGACAACATTAGAGACAAGTAATAATAAAAAAGTGTATTTCTTCTTCTGTGTTCTCTTCTCTAATTCTCTCCTTCTCTTTTCTCTCAATTTATTTCCTTGTCAAGCCATTAGCTTAACATCTGTTTGTTTGCAAAGGAAAGAAAAGGGAAAGAAAACTTGTGTATCTTTTTTTCTGCTTGTGCTGATGAGGCTGTAGGAAAGGGAGATATAACCATTGATTGTTGCTACTTTTATTAGGCTCCTACTTTCAATTAGAGAGCATTGGGTGTAGGTGACAAATTATACGTCCTGTTGTAACCCAATTTTGGCCCATTAGCTTTTTAATTTAATTTTACAAGGTTTAAAATGTAAAATTAAAATATCAGAGATTTATTTCGATGAAAAATGTGATTTGTAAGCTTGCGTGAAAACTAGGGATTACAATGTGCTTTTGTCATTCTATCCTTATCTTCAAGATAATCCCTATCTTAAAGATAATCCTTGTCTTCAAGATAATGATAGTTATCCGCTTTCAAATTTGATTCTTAATCAAATTCAAACTTCAAAGAAGAGAATGAGTTTGATTGAAACTTTGTTTCTCGCACGCGAAGGGACTCTTGTACTATAAATACAGATCTCAGTGTATGCACAAGAAAAGGGCAGAAAAAACCCAAGAGGAGGCCATTACTAGAAACCCTACAAAAAAGATAAATAAAAAAAATAAAAAAAGACATTTACAAAAAAAACAGCCAGAGCAAGCCCTCCATGGCTTTTCTTTTCCTCTCTGGCTTGAGACCAAAACCGCCACCACACCAGCCTTGGCCTCCCCTCTCAGCCGAACAAACATCCCCAACCATCACCATCGTCTTCGCCTTCGTTTCCCAACAATAGCACAAAGCAACAACACAGGAAAGAAAGACTAGAGAAGACACTGAAAAACAGAAACAGAGGGGAAAGCAGCAGCAGTCGGGCAACCCTCCATCACCATCGCCATCGTCTTCGCCTTCACTCCGCAGCTGCACCAGCCTCAACAGCTCTTCCACACCGGGAACATCCAGCGGTCCTCCATTGATGCAACTGCACTGATCTCAGCAACACCGGAAGCCACCATCCTCAACCGCGACAGCCCTTTACCCTGTCGTTTTTGTCCTCACCAGCGCAGCGTCTTTAACAGGCCCAGCACCGCAAGCTTCCCTCTGGCAGCAGCGGCATGCAACTCCAGAACGACCACACCACAGAGAACAACAAGTGGGATTTTCAACCGTCAGCGATTGCTCGATCACCATTATCGTCTTCACCCACACGCTGCAGCTGCACCGGACTCGTCCTGTATTGTTACAGAAACAAATTCATAAAAATGAGAAAGCACAAGACAAACGGAGAGGAGGGAATATCAGTGGAGAACAAGAAGAAACAAAAGAGGAAGAGAAAGCAGCCGACTAGTCTTCCTCCACCAACGCCTCCAGCCGCTGCCTCGCCAGGTAAGTCTTTCTTCCCTTGTTTTGCCAAATTAATTATCTTACTACTGTAGCATGCATGCGTGAGTTGTTCACGCATGCATGCAATAGTGGCCAGTCGGGTCACTGGTTTGGACCAGTGACCCGATCCTTTTTTTTTAGTTTTGAGATCGGGCTACATAAATAAACAAAAAAATGATAAAAAAGAAAAAATAGTTAATGTTTCTTTTAATACAGAATTTTACGAATTTATTCACTGGCGTCAAAGTCAGGAATACTGTACTTTTTAGGTTGTGCAATATTTATCAACGCCAGAGTTGAAAATATTTGTAGTTGATTATTCACTGACGCCAGAGTCAGGAATATCCTAGGTGGACCATGAAAAGCGTAATACAACAAACTCTTAGCAATTTTAAGACAAAACAAGCAATGCAACTTGCCTTGGGTGGGACGCTTAAGGGGTGATAATATCTTCCCTTTCACGTAACCAGTCCCGTACCGTAGAATCTTTGTTGACCAGTTAGAGTTCCTAGTGACCATAATACTAGGTGGCGACTCCTTGAACAAGACCTTTTCTCTTAAAAGAACAAGATGTCAGATATCTGTTCTTTTTCTAGAACCAGATAATTTTTTAACGAGTCGTCGTAATATCCGGGTGTGACACATCCTTCCCCTCCCTTCTTTATTTAAAAAAAAAAAAAAAAAACAAGACAAAACAAACCCCTCCACTCCATTAAAAGAGAGAAACAAATTATCCCCGTCAAAATAACATGCATCGGAAAGTTTTATAACACACCTTGGTTGCTTCATTTCATTTTATAATTCCCAAAAAAGAAAAGAAAAGAAAAGGAGAGCATGATAATCTCAATGGTTGTATGTTGTTCTGCTATCAAGTGCAAAGTAGAGGTGGGGAAGTGGGCATCATAATTTACTTCTCTCTGATGTATTGTTGCTGTGAAGTTACATGGGAACTTCTTTGCCGGTATCAGGGCCAAGAATCACCACGAATCATGATATGCTAATCTTTGCCGCTTTTGCGCAAGCGTTCTTTTGTAAAAGACAATGAAAAGGTCTTTTGTTTGCAAGTATACAAAACCAGATTTGTATTGGTCTGTGTGCTGGTTGGGACAAGAGCTCCAAATAAATCACGAACATCCCGGAATCTGAATAAACCAAGATTTCCTTTCAGAATAGAAATTGTCTTAATATCATGACCTACAGAGACCTGATGATGAGAGGTCATTGTTCCTGCTGGTTGTTAGGGTACAACTACCAAATGAACATCACCGGACAAAAGAAAAAAACGCTGTTTCATTGCTAACCCAGCAGAGAGAGCAGATCCAAGTTGACGATATATGTGTGTTAGATGCTCTTCATGTCACCGCTGCTTCTTGTTTCAACATCCACCATGTTCAACCTTGGCCTAACAATACACAGCTGTCCTATAGTTGGCCTCTTTAGAACCATAATACTGCATTTACAGTCACAACCCTATGTTATGGAGTAATATCGTCTTCTATTCTAGTTGTATGAACAATGTCAGGTGGTGTCTGAAGTTACCGTCTACAATATACCATTCCTTCGGCGTCATCCTTGATAATGTTGTTAAGGCTAGTAGGAAAATCAGCAGGCCACAAAACTACATCTCTCTCAACAACCATCTTTGCAAGATAATCAGCTGCTCTATTAGTTTCTCGCCATGAGTGAGAAACCTTGTGCTTTTTGAACTTCTTTAAAAGAAGCCGGATCTGCTTCAAGCAAGCATCAGCCTTCCCACTGTAAGGCTGCTGCCTGTTAATGGTATTCACAACACTCAGTGAATCAGACTCAACCCAAAGTACTTGAATGTGCAGATTCAAGGCAAGAACTAGACCTCTCCATATAGCCCACAATTCAACCAAGAATATATCATGTCCAGAAGCTTTAGATACAAAACCGCATATTGCATTACCCTCGTAATCACGGAACAAGCCACCAATACCAGCATTCTCACTATCTATGGATCCATCGGTATTTAATTTAATCCATCCAAAATCTGGCCTTTTCCATTGACACCATCTAATTGATCTAGCAACAGGGCCTAGGAGGTCGCTCCATGTTTCAAGATTGGCCAGGTTCCCAAGAAAAACCATCCTAGGTTCTCTCTTTGCTGTAAGAAGAGACTTGGAAGTGTCCCTCGCCAGTTCTTCTGCACGTAGATTTTCTTCATTAGTCTCGTGTTCCTTCCCTTGAAAGTGTTTCTTCAAAAAAAATTCGCTGGAAGTGCTGAACAGACAAACAGCACAGCTCCACTCCTTTTGAACTTTCTTTGGACTTGTTGGCCCAGCAATTTCCTCCTCCACGAGGTCATGATTGGGCTCGAATATCTGCTGGCGAAGACAACACATAGAAGCAGCTATTGAAACAAAAAGATAGAATGGCATCCTCATCCAGTTTAAGATAGCAATTTAGCACATTGCCCAAATTTAAGAGTGGACAGGAGAAATGTGGTCAAATTAAGTCAAACATGCAAGCAAGATTGATAATAAACTGAAAATACAGCTCATACCAAGGCACAAGGTCATATGATGGCTAGGAAAAACCACTAAAGAAATGCATCTTGGCAAGCGGTTTCATATCAAGGCTCTATCAGTAAAAACTACTGGAATTATGTTTGGATTTGTAGGGTTAAACAATATATTATCCCTCCGTGTATTGCATGGCTCTAGTGTTTCCATTACTACAATCATCAACTCATGGGCGTACCTGGAAAACGGATTTCTCCAATTCTTCATGCCCATCCCCGATCATGTTTGTGTCAGCCACGTCAACAAAGTCGTTATGCCTCCATGATGGGAAACAATTATTCCTCGGCAGGGATAAGTTGATCCATTTCATTGAGTTCTCAGATAAATAAGGTCTCACAAAGTACATGTAAATATAAGAAGCACCACCAAAATAAGGTATCACTAGCAAGACAGTTGCTACACCTTTCACATAGGGCCAGAATGGAAGCCTGTAGCGAAAATCACAGTCAATCAAAATGATTTGCCAATAAACACCTTATAGACGTATAGAAAAGAAATATTTCAAGCCCAGAAGCATGCAATGAGCTTCAAGGACAAGCAGCGGTCTCAAGCAATTTTTTATTTTTATCTCAAAGATAGAAGAATCATCTCAAAAGCAAAGAATAAGAAAATCCAAGTCAAATTCCCCAGGATGTGCCCTGACTAATTTGTATCCCACCCGAGGGCTTCAGCCCTCCAAGCAATAAAAAGAAAACGTAAAGGTTAATTTAATTGTGAGAGAATAAATAACAAGGATTTAATTTACCATAATAAAAGCTTGGAAAGTGCCTGCTCCAATATTGTAAAAAGAGCAAATAAAACCCAGAAAGTAAGGCATTGCTGATTCTTGGAGCAGGAATCACTCTTCACCGCCAAAAATGAAGCATACCTGTAAACTCAAAAAAGAAAAAAAAGATGAAAGGAAAACTTGCTTAGAAAATTAAACAGAAGGAATGAAGAAGAAAATCAAGAGAGAATCTCAACTCACAAGGGACAGACGAGAGTAAACGAAGGCCTGCAAATTAAAAGGAAGGGAATCTTGAATTAACACACTGACAACGTTAAAGATCGTGATAAGGAATGAACCATGAGAGATTTTGCATCAGATGACTAAAGCAACAAAATGGTTTGTTACAGGTAAAACAGAGAGATGAATTACCAGGAGAGAATATCAAAGAAGCTTTCAAAAACTTTAAGGAGAAAAGTAGTTGTCCAAGCCATGTCTTCAACCTCTGTTCTCACTGATGTCTTAATGGCGAAGATGGATGTGGGAGGTTTAATAGTTTATCAAGAAAGACTTTTAAAGTCAAGCAGGCACTAAAATATTTAGTAAAGTTGCAGTACGGGAGAAACTTCGCCAAATGCAAGAACATTGGCGTTGCTCTTATAAAATGTAAATAATAATTTCCAAATTGTTGATTCTTTTCTTGATTTATTGTTGTCTTATGGAGTACGCTACATCGTTCCCCGCACTGCGTCATGGGTTGGTTGATTTTTTCTTAATATAAAGAAAAATATACGGGATCAATTTAGATTAATTTGAAGTAATCTTTTAAATTGATTATTAGAAAATGATAATTTTATATAAAATAAATTGAAATAAATTATAAAATATAATTTTTAATCAACCCAATATTAAATATAAAAATTTAAAAAAATAAAGAAAAAGTCTCAGGTCGATTTGAGCTATCTTGTCAAATTCACAACTCGGGTCATAATACCAAAATAACCTCATATAAAATAAATCAAAATAAATTATGAAACACAATTTTCAATTAACTCAAATTTGAAGGAAAAAATTAAAAAAAAAAAAGAATTCATTAAAAAAAAGGATAAAAAAACCTAAGTTAACCCACCAAATTCATGACCCAGGTCATGAGACTAGGATAACCTCATAGAAAGTAAACCAAAAAAATAAGCTCGGTCAACTTGAATTAACATACCATGTTCGCAACTCAGGTCATAAAACTAGAATAACCTCATGGAAAGCAAATCAAACAAATTATGAAGTCAAATTCCTAATAAATTCATTATTGAATGATGAAATTGGAAGAAAAAATCAATCTACAAAAGACACAATAAAATGACATGAGTCTACCGAATTAACTCATAAAACCAGTGATCCAAATCATGAGATCAAAATAACCTCATAAAAAACAAATTGAAACAAATAACAAAATTTAATTTTTAATCAACTCAATGTTAAAGATGTTGAAAGATGAAACTAAAATATTATCAATTAAAGAAATTGTTTTTTTTGTTGGGTTTGTGCTTCAAATGTTTTCCTAGTATTTTTAGAGACAAAAAGAAATTTGAGTCAACTAGGTTAGCTCGTCAAACCCATAACATTGATCATGAGACTTAAATAACTACATAAAAAACAAACTGTAACAAATTATAAAACTCATTCTCTAATAAACTAATATTAAGAGATAAATTTTTTTGAAAAAATAAACTAAAAATAAATATTATTATAATAAATAGTATTTTATAAAATGATACACTGTAAAATCATTACTTCTTTTAATTTTTCTTAATAATTTTTTAAATAATAGTTTTGATATTATTCAACCCAATAGAACTGCATGCTTCTCTTATAAAAATATAACATAGTATTGGCTAAATCATTCATTTGAAACATATCTTTCCCAATTCAAAAAAAAAAAAAAAAAAAACTTTTTTTTATTATCAATTCAATATTGATATTTTCTATTCAGTCACTTAGATACAATTTTTCAATATTAAAATTTTATCATAGTCCATTGAGTGCTTTCTCTCTCTATACATGAATTGAGTATTCTTTTTCACTACATTCATTAATTTTTTTTTTATTTTATTTCTACTAGCATCATCACTCTCTCCCACCCTCTTATTAAAGGTTTTTTTTTTGGGGTAAATAACGTGATCAAAGCCCAAATCTACAAAATCAAATGAGAAGACTAGCTCCCGTCATATCTGTATAGAGCAAACAAATAAGTTTCTTACGAGGAAATTATACTTGATTAATTGAAATAAAAAGTACAAATATTCGCTAAATTATACTTCATAATAGAAAAAAACTAATCAAGGTGCTTGAACACAATACCTTTTTCTGATAAATTAATAAATAAGTCGTTAATCAAAATCCCATGTTAGATACCATATACACCAATCAACATGAATCTCATTGTCATAATCTAATTTTCAAGTTTTTTCAAATTTAATCTTTTTTTTAAATTAAAAAAAACTCACAACTTGTCCAGAGCAGGTTGAGAAGGGTTTCAAATATATACAGAAACCAAACTTGAATTTTAGATAAATTAGAAGCTCAATTGTATCTCATTGTACCTAAAACTAAAAAAATAATACATATTTAAGATCAAATTAAATTATTATTGAATGAATTTGTATATAAATTAAGTATAGGAATTTAATTAGATTTTTAATAGGGCAATTTGATTTAATAATGAGTCCAATTAAAGTTTTAATTAAGTTTAATAGTTAATTTGGGTCAAATTAAAATATTTAATTAAGTGTAAAGACTTAATTTACTTTTAGTGGGTCATATTAATTTTATTACGGTGAAAAATTATGTTTTAGTCCTTGTTGTGACATCCACTTAGGTACAATAAAATGATGACTTCACCGAGAATTTTAAAATTTAGCCCAATTACTTTTGATTGCCATTTTATTTACTTGATTATTTTCTATAAATATTTTATTTATTGTTAGCTTTGTTCATTTTTTTTCATGTTATTTAACTGCTGCATACACATGCATTTTATTTTCACTAAGTAAAGACTTGATTAATTAATTTTTTTTAAAATAAATAATATATGGATATTATTTAATGGGCAAATAATAATTTTTCATAAATAAAAATTTTATGATTCCCTATAAATATAAAGTTATGCCTCTTATTTTTTTTAAGATTGTTTATTAGACAGAAAAACTATATAAGTTACAAAATAGAGAATTAACATTCTAGGCATAACAATCATTCTCTTTTAAATAAGAATTTAGGAGATTTCTTACAACATCATGAATTACTATTAGAGGTTGGAAAATTGGACGGCTTGTGTGGTTTACGACAACCCAACTTTTAAAGAATGATTCAAAGCCAGAAAAGATCATATCTTCAGATAATAAATCTCCAAGCAACTCTAGATTACTCTAGATTTGTCTAATATGATCCTAGAAACTCTTGAATAATTTTATTTTATTGTTTTCACTGCGTATATGATGTTCATGATATTTGAAAACCCAACATTGCTAAGCTAAGATCTCTTGAGAAGTGCAAATAAATTTTTTGAAATGTAATAATATAAATAAAAATAAATATATAGGGCATGATTGCTTGAACTAAGCTTTAATAGCTGTAATTAGGACTGATGGCAACTCATCATTAATTCTCATGGACTTGAAAACTGCATGTGCCAATTTTAGTTAATTTATTTATCATTTTCCGCTTGTTGTGAAGTGAAACTGTCATAAGCAGCGGATCTAATGCTGATGAGATGCTATCTGGAGTTGAGTTCATGATATGGCCAGCAACAGTTGTGATACTATCTAGTACTGCTTTTTTAACAGTAGTTAATGTTGCTGCATAAACAACTTGATATTTTTTAAAAAATATAAAATTAAAAAAAAATTAAATAAAAAAAAATCCTAGCCAACCAAACCTACAATCTGTAATAAAAATAACATGTAAAAACAATATATTAATTAAAAAAAACCACAAGGAAAAAAAAGAAAAGGCAAAAAAGAAAAGGCAAACAAGGTTTTTAAGAATGTGGGGAAAGGACTATTCAATGCTATAATATTTTTCTACATGATTTAGTATCTTATTAATATTAATAATAATTAATAATGCCGGAGTTGAACTTGAAACATACTTGAATTACATAATTTGCAAGTTTATAACCACACCAAGCACTATTTCTAGGTTATAAAATTAGGATAACCTTAAAAAAATCAAACCAAAATAAATCATGAAACTTAATTGTCAATCAAACATAATATTAAATAATAAAATTAAAAAAAATCAATTAAAAAAAATTTTAAATCAACTAAACTAACATACCAAACTCTAATTTATTTGGGATTAAAACAACAAAACTCACTACCCTAATCATGAGACTAAAATATCCTCATAAAAAACAAATCAATACAAATTATAAAACTCAATTCTCATCCAACCTAATATTAAATGATAAAATTGAAAAATATTTCAAGTAAAAAAACACTAAAAACAACCTAAATTAACTCGAATTAACCCATTAAGCACTATTACTGTGTCATAAGACTAGATTAACCTAATAAAAAATAAATAGAACAAAATTCTCAATTAATTCAATATTAAAAAATAAGATAAAAAAATTAAATAATAAAAAAAATCTTAGCTAACCAGATTAAACTATCAAACCTCCCCATCTATATTGTGAGAATAAATCATGAGAATGAGAAAACATGTGAGGAAAGTCCATTAATTGCAAAAGAAACCACAAGAAGAAAAAGAAAAGGAAAATGATTGTTTTAGGAATGTGGGAAAATTACTATTCAATGCAAAATATTTTCCCATATATTGTTAATGTTAGTAATAATTAATAATTAATAAATAGTACGGGCGAAGAACTTGAAACATACTTGAATTACATCATCTGCAGGTTCGTAACCAAACCAAGGACAACTTAGATCACAAATTGCAGGTGTAGCACAAATGCATAATAAAATATTGAGCATCTCCAATAATAAAAGTTATTTAAGAAAGTTAAAAGGTAAATTTTTTTGTTCTTATGAAAAAAAAATATGAGAGAAGCCATTTATATTTTAATATATTTAATATTAATACTTTTTGTTTTTTTAGAAAAACTTAATTAATAAAAGATGAAATCTTTACATAATCTATTTTAACATTGAAGCTGCAAAATCAGAAGACAAGACAAAAAAAATTAGTTTCTGGCTCTCCCACTGGAGATGCCCTTGCAAGCAGAAACTACATTTTGATGAATTCACAAGTAGGCATCCTTTTAAGCCACGAATTTAAAATGCTGCTCTTGAATCCCTTTTGGCTTTTACGCATCAAGAGCACAAACTGATGATGCGTTGTCATTAATACGTCCTCTGCAACAAAAATAAAAAAATAATAAGTCCACTGCAAATTAAAAAAAAAAACCGGGACATCTAATTCACTTGAACATAAACTGAAAAGTTTGTACAGATAACATAAACAAATATACAAACATCATGATAGCATAAACAATCTATGGATTAAGTTATCCAAACTCTGATGAAAAAAAAAAGGTTAAATATGATTATCTAGCTGGAGAAATCACACCAAAAATACCAAACACATTTTGTCATAAATTGGCATTCATGTTCGGCAGACAGCTAGAAGACGTGATCACATTCATTCTACGTGGTGAAATCAATATACCACAATTTCACTGCAGAATTTGATTACTGTGAACTAGATCAAGCTTGGTATAAGCCACCAGAGAATCAGCATTGTTATCCAGCTGAGACAATAGATTGTCGTATAAGGTAAAGAGCACCAGAAAATATTTCATAAAACACTGAATGATGTACCTTGCGCTTCTTTAGTTTTCCCATTGCACTGCCGCCATTACTGATGGTTGTTGTCTGCTCATTTGTATCATCATCCAAGGCTAAGGTTTTGATTTCATCATTGAATCCATCAGTCAAACCAAGCAACCTGGAACAATGAAATGAGAATTCCATCAAGTCATGAAAAATATCAGGTTCAACTGGATAGTTAAATAAATTCAGCAGACCAAAATTAAAAAATAAATAACCCAAAAAATGGTAAGAAATAATCGATGTTGATCCATCGTGTATACCCATTTCTTGACTTCTTCAAATCCTTTTGCTTCCTTTTCTCCTTCTTGGTCAAAGGAACCCGTGTAAATAGTTCTTCTTCTTGTCGTGCTCGATCTTCAAACTGTTCCACATATCTTTGGGATTCCCAACTATCGAGTCCAGCATATTCTTTAACCTGATTTTACCATCATTGACAGGTGATCCAGTGAACTTGTGAAAGTAGTCTTCAAGCTTACACAATACCAGAAAAACAGTAGACAACAAACCTCAGCGGGTCTATCCTCCATATCATCTATCAGTTCTTTCATAAAACCATGTTTAGCTTTTCGAAGAGTCTCTTTCTGCCTTCTCAGAGCATTTCTTTCCTGTTTTGACATCTTATCCTCCTCCATAATCATGGGGGCAATTTTGGGTGGTCGATACACACCACCATTCTGCAGTATATAAACATGAACTTAGCAAACAAAAACCCTCAGATGTTTCAAAAACTACTAATAGATATATTTGTTAAGAACTGACCTGAGCCAACATATCAGTTTTGCTTTCAAGCAAGTCTGGGTTTGGTCTATATTTCAAATTATCCTCTGGTTTCTTAGATGCCTTAGATTCGTTTTCGCTCACATCTACTTGATCTCTTGCAGAACCGGCATCCCTTGTGAGCTTTTGAATTTGATATTCAAGTTTTTTATCAATCATCCGGATCTGTTAATAAGCATTAAAGTGAACACAGTAGTAAGAGCCACTTAACTGGTACACAGATATGCTTAGAGGAAAAAAAAAAAAAGAAGAATGATATTCATACCTTCTCCAAAAACAACCTTATCTCCACAAGGCTACGAACTACAGGATGTTTCTCAATTGACAAACCTTTTGCCTTGCGTATCAAATAAAAAACCAGTGATTGGCAATAACTTAGTAGCAGTAAATGTTTAGCTTCAAGGTAGCTTATCCCTTCCGTAGTCGGAAAATTATTCGTTTTTACCTATTAAATGACAAAACAAGAATCGTAAAAGAAAGAAAGAAAGAAAGAAAAAAATAAACTGATTGCACGTTCTTTAAAAAAAGTGAGTAAAATCTCAGTATCAAAAGCAAGAATTCGTTAAATTGGTTAGTTTAGAAGCTCTGCTTGCTTACCTTGGCAGTTAAGGCTTGAACTTTATTCCTCACTATATCCAATCCTTCTTTTATTTCTTTCAACACTGTAGCTAACTGTGGAGCTTCCCTGGTCAAAAACAAAAACAAAGAAAGAAATGGAACCCATAAATCATTAAACCCTAAATCAAATTATCATATTGAGAATCGAAAATCTCAAATACTCACTTTTCTTTGACTTGAATCTGTTCTTCTTTGGTAGCCGCCTCCATCTTTTCGTGATCAACAATGACACAGGAGCTAGGGTTTTAGAGTTCCCCTTTGCGCTCTGAGGGAAAAGGAAAAGGAAAAAAAACAAGTTCTGCTCTTCTCTTGAGCACAGTGTCATATAAAATCTGGGTCAAATAGTGGGGCTCTTACTGATATGGGCCTCTGTTATTATCGGTCTGCTGTGCTATAATGGGCTTCTAAATTGAAATTGGATAAATATTAAAATAATAATTTTAAATTTTAAATTTTAAATTTTTAAAAATTATTTTAAAAATATAAAAATAATTAAAATAAAAGCATGAATACATGAAATTTATTTAAAAATTTATTTTTAATATAAAAGCATGAAAACTATTTAAAAATATAAAAAGTAATTAATTTGAAAAAAAATAAAAATAAAAAACACTAATAGTCTGTTCCTCTATCTTCAGTCTTTAAAATCTTCTCCAAACAATCCAACCAGGAAGGGCACAGGCGTTTGGCATAAAATCTCCATGAACGAGACGATGTTTGTTTCCCTAGGGAAATCCCAGCTACACCACTACACACCTGATTAAAATCATCAAATCAAAACGAAAAAGAAAAAATTTGAACAGGCCTCTATTTCTATTTTTATGTGTGTGTGTGTGTAATCAGCGAGCGTCTCACGGATCGGATCAACACTTGTATAAATAATTAAAAAGAAAAAACGAACGCGACCAACACGAGTTGCTACTTGTTATCAATTGACTCGCTAAATGGAAAAAAAGAAATGCGAAGAAATTTAGCTTTTCTAGGGTTTCGATTGTGATGCATTCGTGGTGGGTTGTGTCACGACTAGAACCTAAGAATTGGTTAACTAAACTCTTAGGCTTTGATTATGAGATAGAGTACATGAAGGGCAAAGATAACTTGGCAGCAAATGCCTTTTCCAGGATCTCAAGTACTGAATTGAGTGCCTTAACACTATCCTCGATTTCCACCAACATCATGGAGGAAATCAGACAGACTTAGGCAGCTGATCCAAACCTATAGAAAATCACTGAGGAATTGAGAAAGGATGCCAACTTGCATCCTGTCTATGCATGGGTCAATAACACTCTCATTCGAAAGGGAAGGGTAGTTATGGGTAGAGATTCACAACTACAAACTAAGCTCACCACCTTTTACCATGACTCTGCAGCTGGAGGGCATTCAGGAGCAACTGTCACTACAAAGAGACTCGGTCAGGTGTTTTATTGGCAAAAGCTGCAGAAAATAGTAAGGCAATATGCCCGAGAATGCTCCATTTACTAACAAAACAAGACTGAGAATGTGAAGCTTCCAAGAATTTTACAACCTCTACCCATCCCTATTACCCCCTTCATTGACATCAGCATGAACTTCATTGAAGGCCTACCCAAATCAGAAGGGAAGGAAGTCATCCTGGTAGTAGTCGATCGGTTTAACAAATATGCACACCTCATGGCTCTCTCCCACCCCTACCCTGCCCTTACAGTAGCTAAAGTCTTCATGGAGCATGTCTACAAACTCCATGGAATGCCAGCCACTATCATGAGCGACAGGGACATCATTTTTCTCAGTCAATTTTGGAAGGAATTGTTCAAACACCAGGGCGTTAACCTGCAATACTCTACCGCCTATCATCCCCAATCGGATGGGCAAACAGAAGTGGTTAACAAGTGTATAGAAGGATACCTACGGTGCATGACAGGGACTGCCCCAACTTTATGGGGAAAATGGTTAAGTGCTTGCGAGTAGTGGTATAACACCAACTACCATACTTCAATAAAGAAGACGCCTTATGAGATACTCTATGGCATGGTGCCTCCAATTCACATTCCCTACACTCACAAGGACTCTCCAGTAGAGGCCGTGGATCACTATCTCACACAACAAGAGGAAATGTTCAAAGAAATCAGAAGTAATCTCCTACAATCTCAACACCGGATGACCCAACAAGAAAAGAAGCGAAAGAAGTTTTTCAGTGGGAGATTCAGTCTATGTCAAACTATAACCCTACAGACAGCACTCAGTTCACAAGAGAGTTTCCCACAAGCTATTAGCAAAATACTATGGTCCCTATACAGTCACTAAGAAAATTGGCACCGTAGCATATGAATTACAATTACCTGCCACAACGGCTATTCACCCCGTCTTCCACGTCTCTTAGTTGAAGAAACACGTGGGCCATCATGCAGTCCAATCCGATCTTCCCACTCCTCATCATCGATCCCTGCTGCAGCCTTTACAGATCATCAAGAGAAGAATGGTTAAAAGAGGAAATACAACAGTCACTCAATTATTAGTTTTATGGAAGGACCTACCCCTGACAGAAGCCACCTCGAAAAATATTGATGATTTCTGCTTCAGATTTCCTGAGTTTCACCTTGAGGACAAGGTGGTGATCATAAAGGGGGCATTGCCACAACTGGAACCTAAGAAGATGAGGGCTAACGCAGAAGAAGAGGGATTTAATTCAAATCAAGCATAAACGACAGCGTTGGGAGGAAGCGGCAAGGAATTTAAACATTAGTTAAACGGTTGTGTTTCATACAGCCCAGATGATTCTAAATAAAATTAGTTGAAGCCACGTGTAAAGGCTAGGTGAAATATAGAAGCAAAGGAACGTTTTGGGTTATGTTAAATACCCTGAGAATGTAACATATAGTACACAATTAATATAATAGAATTCAGTATTCCCTCCTACTTTCTCTCGTTCTCCTTCAGTGTGTTAGGGGAAAAAACCCATGCAGGACACATGACACGTTCTTCCTCCCTTCTTCTAAACTTCTTCTCTTCTTCCATGGTATTCTAATCATCCTCTAGAAACGAACTCACAGCAGGTTGTGACATGAAATTATGGCGCAGAGAGATTGCTGTATTTGAATTTTATATTTGGATAATTTAAAGGTTTTGAAGTCGAGAAATTACGAAAATGGCAGCCTCGCCTGTCAAGTTTCTCTTCCCTTTCTTGTTTCTTTACATCACATTGTGGTTGCTCATCATGTATGTCTCTCGATTATTTAAGATCGTTTTTATCGATATTTTATTTGATTGCGTCAAGACTTGGATTGATGATCGTTGGCGTAAATGAGTTGAAATGGTTGGTAATTCAGGCGCGTGAATGAATGTAGTTTATGACGATGGAAGCAAGGAAGATACCTCTGACATGAATGACATTGATCAGAAAAAAGAATATCCCTGGAACTCCTAGTAGCTTGTCTGATGCAAATATACCATCCTCCATGACATGGTATTGGGTGATTCAAGGGCTTGATGTTCATATCTTGCTGCCATACAGATTGCAGTTGCGCGCCATTGATGATTCCATTGAGGATATATTGCGAGGTTTGAAGCTTATAACTGCTGCTAAAACTGCACTGATATTTCCTATGAAGAAAGAAAGCTCAAAGCCCAAAAAGCCTAGTTCAACAAAATTTGGAAGTGTAAAGTTTTGTATACGCAAGCTTACAACTGATATTGAGGAAGAGCCAAAGCAGGGTTGGCTTGATGAACACTATCGTCTGATGAAGAATGAGGCATCTGAGCTCACTGTCAGGTTGAAATTCTTTGATGAATTTATTTCCAAACTAAACAATGGTCCCAAAGCTGCTGAAACAATTGATTTTAGTCAATAAAGAAAGGTTTGTGTAATGGAGTTGAGATTGATCTACAAAACCCTTCAAATATTCAGGAAATGCGAGAAGGAATAAACAATCATTTAGATTGTATTACCATGCATGTCAAAAGCTAGTAACATCAGAAGGTTCAGGCGCCTGTGTGGAAGGATTTCAGGCTGGTTTCAAGCCCAGCACTGCTAGGGCTTCTCTTCTTTCTATTTCTGCTAGAGTTAAGAAGAGCTTGACAAGAATTGATGGTGGAGAAGCTGGGATGATAGAGGATCTAAAGAAACTTGATCCTATTTTCTCAACTTTATGGGAGTAATATTTTATTGTGTACATGGACTCTAGCTGTTCATTTAAGAAATTACACGTTTCCTCTTTTTGCTGCTACTTCTGGTAAATGTGAAGGCTGGATTGTGCTGGTACAGTAGGTAACATTCGAAGCTGCTTTCCACACCCTTCTTCTCCTTCCTCCCTACTCCATGATGCTTCAAGTTTTCTTCTCGAGTCCATGCTCATTTACTTTGTCTAGCTTTTCTCCATTACCATATTGAAAGAAAAATGGAAATGAAATTGACTAGCAATCACTTATTTGTGTCATGCCACGAGTTTGAATTCTAAAAATAAGATTTATCACAATACTGAGCAGATCTCAACTTGTTTTCTTGGAAGTTTAGTTGGTTGCCATAGTTGAGATTAGATAGATTAGCTGTCCTGCTGAAGTGACAGTACCAAACCAAAAACATTGTGATGTATGTTGACAAATAACTACTCTTAAAAAAGGTCCAGTTATTTAAATGTACGTGGATAGAGAAATGGCATGCTTTGGAAAGAGGCTATTCCTTTAACTAAAATACCCCTGGTATTAACTGTAACTGGTTCGAAGGCATCATCCGACAATCTAACCTATAATGATACTGATAAGCCAAGAAGATCTCAACTAATGCCTATCAAGAATCCCAGGTTCATAGAGTTATGAAGATCTAATGGAGTGGAATTAGTCACTGTGGTATGTGCACACACAAGAAGAAGAAGTCAAGTATGATTTGTTGTGTTTGAATAAATGCCAGCTATTTAGTAGGAATCAATTGCTAGACTCCTGATTTTATATAGTTGTGCTAGTATTTTTAGGAAGAGCCTGTTATTCATTAATGTATTTAAACTCTGGAATTATACAGAGAAGGATAATTTGTTATTAATAAAAAATACATGTGGTATATTCTCACCCAAAAAAGAATTCAATTTGTATAATACTAACAACTTTGATTGGAACCTATTAATTGGTATCATAGCTGGTACATAATGGAAACCAACAAGGAATGAATTGAAAATCTTGAAGTGAGGCTTGGAGGACTTCAGGATGGTATGAGTCGAATGGAGCTTAGCATTGTTGGTAGGTTCCACCAAATAAAAAGCACCATTAACAAGCTAACAAAGGCTTTACTATCAAACAAAGAGGGGTCCAGTAGCAACACCAATGATCGTAGCGGACGAACTCGTCATAATAGAGAAGAATTCATGGAGAAAATAGAAGGGGAAGACAAATGTTCTCATCCAAATTGGCAAAACTTGAGTTTTCAATATACTTGGGGAATGGTTCAACAGAGTAAATCAATTTTTTAAGTACCAAATCACTAGTGAAGCGTAAAAGGTGTCATTGGCATCTTTCCATATCCAAAGCGAAGCAAACCAGTGGTGGAAATGATTGCGACGTGCTTACAAAGAAGATGATAGGGAAGTGACGTGGGCAATTTTTTAGGAAGAATTATGGGCACGATTTGGACGGACAGAGTGTGAAAATTTTGATGAAGCTCTATTAAGGATGAAACAATAGGGCTCATTACGTGACCATCAAAAAGAATTTGAGAGACTAGGGGATCAGGTGCAAGGGTGGACCCAAAAGGCATTAGTGGGGACATTTATGGGAGGCCTGAAACCAGAAATTGCAGAAGGAATAAGGATGTTCAAACCGAAATCATTGAATGAGGCAATAAGTCTAGCATGAATGCGGAATGATCAATTAACTCACCAGCGAGGAATCACAAAGCCATTACCCTTCAATCATAATCAAATTACTCTCGCTTCTCCAACGAAAACACCAGCCGCCATGCTCATGAAACGTCTTGCTTGGGATGAAATGCAAAAAAGGCAAGCTCAAGGCCTCTACTTTAATTGTGATGACAAATTCACTTCAGGCCATAAGTGTTACAGGCCCCCAGATCCTGTTACCGGAAGAGGACTATGATTTGAACATGGTAGATGACAAGGACCTCGTAGTTGATGAACCTGAAACATCACTACATTCTCCCTTACTCTTTATGCCTTACCACTAATCGGGTTGGACTTGGTTTTAGGAGTTCAATGGTTAGAGCAATTGGGGACAGTGACTTGTGAATGGAAAAAAATGACCATGGAGTTCCGATGGAATAATCAAGTCTAGAAGCTACAAGGGATGGATGCTCAACCCATTCAATTTGCATCTCTAAAGGATGTCTCAAAGGAATTACACCAGGGCAAATCCATTTGCTATTTGTTTGCAAATCAAAGCTGAGTTGCTAGTAAATAAGGTTGAGTCAGAAATGTAGCAGCTGTTGAAAGTTTTTGAAGATATTTTTCAAGAGCCAGAACAATTACCTCCAGTAGGAGAGATTAACAACTCGTATCACTCTTAAAAAAGGAACTGAGCTTGTCAATGTGAAACTCTATAGGTATGCCTATTTTCAAAAAGCTGAAATTGAAAACAAGTCCAAGACATGTTAAAATTAGGACTTATAAGATCAAGCACTAGCCCTTTTTCATCTCTTGTCTTTTTAGTTAAAAAAAAGATGGCACATTATATTTCTACACCGACTATAGAGCCCTTAACATTGTAACCATTAAAGACTGATTTTTTATCCCTACTATAAATGATATGTTAGATGAACTATATAGGGAAATTTTTTTTACTAAACTAGATTTGATTACTAGTTACCATCAGGTTAGGGTATATCCACCCAATATTCATAAAAATTGCATTTCGTACTCATAATGGTCATTATGAATATTTAGCCATGCCCTTTAGTCTTTGTAATGCTCCTTCCACTTTTCAAACCATTATGAATTCAATATTTTGCTTCTATCTTTGCAAATTTGTATTAGTATTATTTGATGACATCTTGATTTATAATCCTAATTGGACCATGCATCTTGAACATGTTTGCAAGGCTTTTGAAATTTTAAGGTAGCACCAATTTTTTGTTAAATTGAAGAAATGTGCATTTTATCAACATGAATTTGGGTACTTGGGTCATATTATTACTCTTAAAGGAGTAACGGTGGACCAAGAAAAAATAAAAGCAATGTTAAATTGGCCAAGGCCAACTAATATCTCTGAGTTGCATGGATTTCCAGGCCTTACAAGTTACTACAGGTAATTTGTCCAGGATTATGGGATTCTAGCTCGACCACTTACAACTCTATGAAGAAAAGGACAATTCGGCTAGAATGATGAAGCAGAAACAACCTTTGAAGGCCTTAAAAAAGCCATGACTTCCACACCAACACTTGCAACACCTAGCTTTGATGAGCCCTTTGTTATTGAGTCTGATGCTTCCAGGGATAGAATTTGTGCGGTTCTAACTCAACAGGGAAGGCCCATAGCCTTTATGAGCCGAACTTTAGGGCTGTCAAAAAGAACTTGGTCAACATATGCAAGAGAGATGTTGGCCATTGTTGTAGCTTTCCAAACTTAGAGGCCATACTTGTTGGGCCGTAAATTCTTAATCCAAACAGACCAGCGAAATCTAAAATATCTATTGGAGCAGCGCATCACTACTCCAGAACAATAAAAATGGGTGTCAAAGCTATTGAGGTATGAGTATGAGATAGTGTACAAGCTTGGCAAGGAAAACTCTCAGTTGCAGATGCTCTCTCAGGCATAACAAGAAGTCCATACCTTAATACTTTATATGTCCCACAAACTCTGGTATGGATTAAGATCAAAGAAGAGGTTGTTTCTCATCCTTGCATGCAGAAAATTAGCAAGATGGCAACTGAGACCCCGGACAACCCCTATACATGGCGAAATGGGCTAGTTCCTTACAAGAACCGAGTGGTGGTACGCCCTAATTCAAACATCATTCAGCAACTATTGTGAGAATTTCATGACTCACAACTTGGGGTCATTCAGGGTGCTTCACACTTGCAAGAATCCCAGGTTCATAAAGTTATGAAGATCTAATGGAGTGGAATTAGTCACTGTGGTATCCTGTGCACATACAAGAAGAAGGAATCAAGTCTGTTTTGTTATGTTTGAATAAATGACAGCTATTTGGTAGGAATCAGTTGCTAGAGTCCGGATTCCATGTAGTTGTGCTAGTATTTTTAGGAAGAGTGTGTTATTCATTAATGTATTTAAACTTGGAATTATACAAAGAAGGACAATTCATTATTAATAATAACAAATACATGTGGTATATTCTCACCCATAAAAGAATTCTATTTGCATAATCCTAATAGCTTTGACTGGAGCTGTCAGATACATAATAGAGTTTGGAAGGAAAAACTTTTGTGATTCATGAATTTCAGGATATCCCTTAAACAGCATTTCCGACTGATCATATGTCTGCGTGAATAACTTATTTGCTAAGATAGATCACTGATTATGACCAGAATATTTCGTTTAGGGCCTTGTGCCACTTTTTATTCAGTTATTTGGATCATTATCTGCTGCTCTCTTTTTCTTGAAACAATGACATCCCAGCACTCTTCATAGTATTTGCTTGAAACATTCTTACGAAAAGAGTTAAAATTCTATGGTACAGGCTTTGTTTTGCTGCATACGGTATTTGAAAATGGAAGGGACTAATAAGTCGGTGACATGGATTTTCCCAAATGCTGGAGGTGTATCTAAATATTGCTGTAGAAGTGCGGTGGCGATATTGTTTTTCCACTGCCATTTATATGATGACTGGCTAAACGTCCTATTTTTAGGATTAATGAATTAAACACAAGAACTGGTATCTGTTTTTATTTATTTGCATTTCTATTCATCTGTGATATTAGCTCTTGATTCCCCACCCCCTCTCGCTCTGATTATAACTTTTCTCCATTGAATCAGGCAACAAGTTTTCAGCCCCGAATTTACCAAGATGTCTCTTTATAGGGAGATGGAGAAAGGTGTGCATGCTCCGTTCTGCTAGTGGCACAACTCCTCCAGTTAAATCGTACTTTGATTTACCTTTACAATTTCAAAAAGGAGAAGTGTCATTTGGAGTGGG
>Ga0307515_10004313_pt1 | contig 29512 bp, 26 predicted proteins | sample 17_EM_MG_FD_194513 | JGI IMG/M metagenome (GOLD analysis project Ga0307515, IMG submission 194513) | Populus trichocarpa ectomycorrhiza microbial communities from riparian zone in the Pacific Northwest, United States - 17_EM | ecosystem: Host-associated > Plants > Roots > Unclassified | place... | reverse complement strand
GCCCGCGACGGATCCCTGATCACGGAGCTGAACATCCCCGGCCAAGGGGCCGCCACGGATTTGCTCTGCGTCTGCTACACCTTCGACCAGATCCGCCCGCACCCACTGCTGACCGACCTACCGCCGATGATCCACCTGCCCACCCGGGTCGGGCACCACTCCTCGCTGCGCGCCACGACCGACCTCATCGGCGACGAACTGCGCCAACCACGCGTCGGCGCCGAGGCGATCCTGTCCCCGCTCATCGACATGCTGCTGCTCTATGTGCTGCGGGCCTGGGTCGACGAGCAGTCCGCGCGCAGCAGCACCGGCTGGGCCGCCGCGCTGGCCGACCCCACCATCGCCACCGCGCTGCACCACATCCACCAGCGCCCCCAACACCCCTGGACCGTCGACGAACTAGCCACCCAGGCCGGCGTGTCGCGGGCCACCTTCGCCAAGCGGTTCACCACCGTCGTCGGCCAGCCGCCCCTGGCCTACCTCACCTGGTGGCGGATGACGACCGGGGCCCGACTCCTGCGCGGCACCGACGCCTCGCTCCAGACCGTCGCCGAACGCAGCGGCTACAGCTCGGAGTACGCCTTCGCCAAGGCATTCAAACGCGAGTACGGCATTGCTCCCGGCCAATATCGGCGACAACGGCAGCCGAGCGGGACGCATGCCGAGCCCTGACGTCATCGCCGGCTTCACGAAGAATCCGACCGCGGAAACGGCAGACTAAGGAACGATCACCACGCCACCGCGTACGCCGCCCTGGGCCAGCCGCTCGTGGGCCGCCGCCGCGTCGGCGAAGGAGTACACGCCGGCGACTCGCAGCGGGACGTCGCCGCTTTCCACGAGTTTCACCAGGTCGCCCAGCCGGGAGCCGTCCGGCAGCACGTCCAGAGCAAACGTCCGGATGCCCCGCACCGGCTCCGGGCGCAGCGGGGGTGAGGCGGCCACGTAGCCGCCGCCGTCCCTGACCAGGTCCATCAGTGACGGTCCGAGCACCGCCAGGTCGACGACCGCGTCGAAGCCGCCCGGTGCCACCGCGATCGGATCGTCCGAGCGCGGCACGAACGCCGCGCCCTGCGACTCGACGAACTCGCGGTCGTCGGCCCCCGCGATTCCGGTGGCGTGCAGGCCGGCGACCCGGGCCAGGGCAAGGGTGAACCCGCCGACCTGCCCCGCGGCGCCGGTGACGAGCACGGACGAGCCTGTCGGGAGCGCGAGCAGGTCGAGGGCCTGGACGGCGGCGAGGCCGTTGGTCGGCAGGGTCGCCGCCTCGGTGGCGGGAATCCCGGTGGGCGCGGCGGTCAGCCACGCGGCCTCGAGGATCACATACTCCGCGTGGGCGCCGGCCGTGGTGCGCACCCAGGGCGAGAAGCCGATGACGTCGTCATCCAAAGCGAGATCTCCGACGGACGGACCCAATGCGTCGACTCGGCCTGCCACGTCCCAGCCGGGTACGTACGGCAGCCCGGTCGGCAGCGGTGCCGGAAATCGACCGGCCCGAACCATGAGATCGACCGGGTGGACGACGGACGCGGTGACCCGCACTCGCACCTGCCCCGGCTCCGGCTGCGGCACCGGCAGGTCCGCCACGTGCAGGACCTCCGGCCCTCCGAACTCCGCATAGCTGACTGCGCGCATCGCCGTGCCCTCCGTTGAATGTCGTGGTCTTCCATGACGGTAGGTACCTGTGGGCACCGTGAGAAAGTAGGTACCTTGGAGTGCCTAGGGCACCGGGAGGGTGGCGAGCCGTGCCGACGACGACCGCTGGGCAACGACGAGAGCAGGCCAAACGCGACTATGACGCGTTCCTGGCTGGCTGCCCGACTCGGGAACTGCTGAGCACGCTCACCGACAAGTGGGCGGCGCTGGTGATCGCGGCGCTGGCCGCCGGCCCGCAGCGGCACAGCGAGCTCGCCCGCCGCATCGCCGGCGTCAGCCAGAAGATGCTCACCCAGACTCTGCGCACACTGGAACGCGATGGCCTGCTCACCCGCACGATCACCGCGTCGGTGCCGGCCCGCGTCGACTACGCGCTCACCCCACTCGGCCAAGACCTGTTCCCGGTGATGGTCGCGATCAAGACCTGGGCGGAGACCCACATGGATCGCGTCTTCGAGGCCCGCGCCCAGTACGACACACAATCATGAAGACCAGGGACCTCCCGTACCCGGCGCGTGACGACCGCCCACGACGCCAGCGCCGTTGCTGTGCTACGTGCAGTTCCAGCCGCTGACCCGCCTCCGGCCAGTCCCGTAAGTAGTGCGTCCTTGTTCGGGAAGCGGGCGTAGATGGTCTTCTTCGAGACCCCGGCGTCGCGTGCGATACGTGCGATGTTGGCCTCGGAGAACCCCTGTTCGACATGCTCCGTGAGTACCTGCGGCTGACCGGTACTAGAAAGGGCTGCGGCGAGGGAGCCTGCGGCGCCTTCGCGCTGACATCCTCGATCGACGTCCCCTGGCTCGGCGAACCCGACAAAACGATGCCTTGGGGATCGGCGTCACCGGCACGGCGGTCGGGATCGCGAACGCCGTCTTCCACGCCATCGGGCGGCGCGTCCCGACCTACCGATCAACTCGGGCAAGGCGCCGGCGGGATGGCCTGGTCGATCAGCATTTCCGCGAGGTCGTGGGCGTCGCGGAACGGTTGGGTGTCATTGAGTGAGGTGGACAGCGCGCGGGCTCCGTCGAACAGCAGGGCCAGCCGGCGGGCGAGGGTTTCCGGGTCGGGAGCGCCAGCTTCGCCAGCAAGCCGGGCCAGGCGGTGGGTGAATGCTTGTTTGTGCTGCTGGACCAGTTCCGCCACGTCGGGCATGGCGCCTGCGGCCTCGACGACGGCGTTGTGGAACACGCATCCGCGATATACCGCATCCGGGCTGGTCGAGGGTTCGCGGAACAGGGCGAGCAGGCGTTGCCGCGGATCGACGTCGTCGCGGGCCAGCTGCGCCACGGCGGGCACCGGCGGCTCGGCCCGGAAGCGTCCCAAATATGCGGCGACGATGGCGTCCTTGCTGGCGAAGTGCTGGTACAGGGTGCGAGTGGACACGTGGGCCACGTCGGCGAGCCGGGCGACGCCGGTGGCGTGAATGCCGTCTTGGGAGAACAGTTGCGCCGCGGCGCTCAGGATGCGGTCCCGTGCGCCACGTCCACCCCGCTGGATCGGCTCGGTGCTGGTCACCACCCAAGTATAGCGGCCACTTTACTTCCGATCAGGAGTCGGCTACGGTCAAGTACAGTGATCGCTTTACTTAGGGAGGGGCATCATGCGGTACCTCACCTTCGGCCGCGGCAACGGGCTGCGCGTCTCGGAGTACGCCCTGGGAACCGCGACCTTCGGCACCCGGTGGGGCGCCGGCAGCGAGCGGGGGGAGACGGCCCGGATGCTGGACCGGTTCGCTGATGCGGGCGGCACCTTCCTCGACACCGCCGAGAGTTATCAGGCCGGCGAGTCCGAGGAGATCCTCGGGGAGTTGCTGACCACCCGGCGCGACCAGTTCACCGTGGCCACGAAGTTCGCCGTCGGCGTCACGCCCGCCTCGGGTGTACAAGGCACCGGCGACTCCCGCCGGACCATGATCCGGGCGGTCGAGGGCAGCCTGGCCCGGCTCCGCACCGACCGCATCGACCTGCTGTGGGTCCACTTCCCGGACCCGGTCACCCCGACGACGGAGATCGTGCGCGCGCTCGACGACACGGTGCGCTCCGGGAAGATCCTCTACGCTGGGCTGTCGAACTTCCCGGCCTGGCGCACCGCGCGGGCTGCCACCCTCGCCGAGGTGCGTGGCTGGGCCCCGATCGTGGGCGTGCAGGTCGAGTACAGCCTCGTCGAACGCTCCGCCGACCGGGAGATCCTGCCGATGGCCGAAGCGCTCGGCTTGGGCGCGACGTTCTGGTCACCGCTGGGCGGTGGGCTGCTGACCGGCAAGTACCGCCACCGGTCGGAGGGGCGGCTCACCACGCTGGGACAACTGATCCACACCGAAGACACCGAACAGAAAAGCACCGTGCTCGACACCGTCCTGCATATCGCCGACGAACTCGGCACAACCGCGGCGCAGGTCGCGATCGCGTGGCTGCGGCACCGCGCGACGATCGCCACCACCGGACTCGTCCCGGTGATCGGCCCACGCACCGTGTCCCAACTGGACACCTACCTCGCCGCCCTCGACGTCGAGCTCAGACACGAGCAATACCAGCGACTAGACAAGGCCAGCCGGATCCCGCTCGGCCAACCCCACGAATCCGTAGCCGCCCGCACCCCGACCCTGCTCGGCGGCCCCGACGTCGACTTCCGGCAACCGGCCGTCCCCGTCGCCTGAACGACCACACCCCTGGACGGCTCCTGCCTCCCGGACACCCCGACCCATAACCCCACGGACAAGCCGGCAGCGCCCATTGAACGCGACCCCACGCCGAGATGGGGCGGCGACTCGCAACTCGATCATCAGGAGAGCTCGCATGAAACGACGTACGTTCCTCGGCGCGGCCACCGTGTCGCTGGCGGCCACCCAACTCGCCCAGCCGGCCTTTGCCGCCGGTTCTCCCGGCGGGCGCTACACCGTCGTCGCCCGTTTCTGGGACGCGATGCCGACCGGTGTCACCGTCTCGCGCCACGGTCGTACCTTCGTCAACTTTCCCCGCTGGGGTGACGACGTCCCGTTCACCGTCGCCGAACTGCGCGGTGGCAAGCCGGTGGCCTACCCCAACGCCGAGGTGAACCGGCAGGACGCCGCCGACCTGGCCGGGCACCTGCAGTCGGTGCAGAGCGTCGTCGTCGACCCGGTCGACCGGCTGTGGATCCTCGACACCGGAAGCCCGCTGTTCGCCGGCTCCTCCTACGGCGGACCCAAGCTCGTGGCGGTCGACCTGCATACCGACCGGATCGTACGGACGATCCTCTTCCCGCCCGAGGTGGTGCCGGCCAACAGCTACCCCAACGATGTGCGTTTCGACCTGCGGCGCGGCGCCGGGGGCATGGCGTTCATCACCGACTCGGGGCGGCCCGAACGGCATCATCTTCATGGTGCGCCCCGCGGGCGGCGAGCCCACCTCCTACGAGACCGGCTCCGACGGCATCGCACTCAGCGCCGACGGTCGGCACCTCTACTACTGCCCACTGTCCAGCCGCCGGCTGCACCGTGTGGCCACCGACGCCCTCGCCGACCCGCACGCCACCGACGCCGACGTGGCGGCGACCGTTGAGAACCTCGGGTTCAAACCGATGGCCGACGGCCTCGAGAGCGACGACAAAGGGCGCCTCTACGGCGGCGACCTGGAACATAACGCCATCTGGCGCAGAAGCCCGGACGGCACTTACTGCACCCTCGCCCAGGGCACGGACCTGAACTGGATCGACATCCTGTCGATCGCCTCGGACGGGCACCTGTACGCCACCGCCAACCAACTCGACCGGCTGGCGCCCTTCCACGAAGGCCAGGACCTGCGCCGCAAGCCGTATCTCCTGGTCCGCCTGCCGATCGACGCAGGCCCCGTCAAGCTCGTGTGACCTTCCCGCCCGCCTCACGTGGCCTCCGGCTGCCATCCGGTCGGTTGGAAATAACAACACACTATTTCTTCTATGAGTCTGGGAGTTCATGATGACGACAACTCGGCCGGTGGCCCTCGTGACAGGTGCGTCCTCCGGCATCGGGAAAGAGACCGCGCTCGCGCTGGTCAAAAAGGGTTTCGACGTGGTCGGCACCAGCCGCGACACCTCGCGGGTGGGCACACTGCGCGGGGTGACGTTCCTCGACCTCGACGTGGCCAGTGACGCCTCGGCGGCCGCCACGGTCAAACAGGTGATCGACCGGTTCGCTCGCATCGATGTCCTTGTCAACAACGCCGGCGTCGGCTCGACGGGAGCGGCCGAGGAAATGTCGATCGCGCAGGCCCAAGCGGTCTTCGACATCAACGTCTTCGGCGTGATGCGCATGGTGAAAGAGGTCCTGCCGCACATGCGAGCCCAGGGACGCGGGCGCATCATCAACCTCTCGTCCGTCCAGGGCTACATCCCCGCCCCCTTCATGGCCATCTACGGCGCTTCCAAGCATGCAATCGAGGGCTACTCCCAGTCCCTGGACCACGAGGTCCGCGGGTACGGCATCCGCTCGTTGCTGGTCGAGCCCGCCTTCACCAATACCGGATTCGAGGTCAACAGCACCCGGCCCGAAACCCCGCTGCAGGCCTACGCCCAGCAGCGGGAGGCCTTCAGCCGCATGTTGGCCACGGCCGTCAAGGCCGGCGACGACCCCGCCGTCATCGCCAAAGTCATCGTCGCGGCAGCAACCGACCCGAAACCGAAGCTGCGCAACACCGCCGGCCCCATGGCCGGACGCTCCCGCATCCTGCGCTTTGTTCCCGCCGGGATCTTCGACAGGCAGATCCGCAAGATGAACCAGCTGGCCGGCTGACACCCGCCCGCCTCGAGCGCCTCACGCCGCTCGACAGTGAGACGGCGACGCCCTGCAACCGTCGCCAAAGCGATCGTGACGGCAGCGACCGATCCCAAGCCGAAGCTGCGGTACACCACCCGGCGTCCTGGCCGGGCGCATCAGCACGCTGCGCCGCATCGTTCCCGCCGGGATCTTCGACACCCGGATCCGTAAGAACAACAGGCCTGGCCGCCTACCCGCACCGTGCTGCGCGTTGTCGAGATCGGAGCAAGCCATGCACGAAAACTCGCCCTTCCGCGTCCTACGCGCGAAACCCCTGTGGATCACCAACGGCGTCATCACGGGTGTCCTGGCGGTGCTGTTCACCGTGTTCTACGTCGGCGCCAACATCGACCCGGTCGATCACCTGAAGAACCTGCCCGTCGCTCTGGTCAACGCCGACCAGGGCGCCGACGCAGGCGGCCGGCAGGTCAACCTGGGCGAGCAGATCACCGAGTCGATCAAGAATTCCACCGCCGGCGGCGACAAGATCGACTGGAAGGTGATGGACACGAATGAGATGAAGAACGAACTCGGCAAAGGCAAGTTGTTCGGCGCGCTCGTCGTGCCCGGCAACTTCACCTCCTCCGTCATCGCACTGACCGACACCGCGACCACCGCGACCCCGGCCCGTCCGACGCTGACGGTGCTGACCAACCAGTCCGCCGGCAGCGTGGGTTCCAGTCTGGCGCGGGCGGCCACGACGCAGGCGGCCGCGACCGCATCGCTTCAGGTGGGTGCGGAACTGACCGCTCAGGGTGGGATCGGACAGACGAAGTTGCCCGCAGCGGCGCGCGTGCTGCTCGCCGATCCGGCCGCCGTCACGATCCAGGACGGGCACCCGCTCGACGCACACAGCGGCCTGGGCCTGACGGCGTTCTACTACGCGCTGGTCCTGGTGGTCTGCGGCATGCTCGCCGCCAACGTCATCAGCGGCCAGGTGGACCACGCCCTCGGCTACACCCACAACGACCTCGGCCCGCTGCGGCAGCACCGCCCGCTCATCCGCGCCACCCGGGTGCAGACCCTCGCCATCAGCAGCACCCTCATGGTCGGCCTGTCTCTGCTGATCGGCACCCTGGTCATGGTGGCAGCCGTCGCCGTCATGGGGATGGACGCCTCCCACCTGCCGCTGCTGTGGCTGTACTCGGTGGCCACCATCGCCGTCGTCGGGATCGGCGCGCTGGCCCTGCTCGCCGTCGTCGGTACACCCGGCCTGCTACTGGTCACGCTGTTCTACATCGGGATGGCGGTACCGACGGCCGGCGCCACCACGCCGATCGAGGCGCTACCCGGCTTCTACCGCTTCCTCGCGGAGTTCGAGCCGCTGCGGCAGATCACCGGCGGCATCCGTTCCATTCTGTATTACGACGCTCAGGGCGACGCGGGCCTGGCCCGGGGCTGGGTAATGCTGGCCGTCGGCCTTGCGGTGGGCGCACTGTTCGGGTTCGGTGTGACGGGCTGGTACGACCGTAAGGGGCTGCACCGCGTCCCGCCGGAGTTGAAGCCCGAAATAACTGCCGTCGCGGTGTAGCGGAGCGTACCCACAAATGGTAAACGGATCGGCTTCGCTTTCGAGAGAGTGGGTTCGCCTCATTTCATGACCACGCAGGTGAAGCCGAGACCGGACGCGTCCGCCCATATGCGGTGGGCGCGCGGTGCGGGAGCTTCGGGGTGCCCGCGGATTCGACTTCGGACGGAGTGAGTTCTTTTGAACAGCAAGCCTCGGCGCCGGCTCATGGAAGCCGACACCGCGCGATGACTACCCGTGGTCCGCGCCATCTTCAGGGGACGTGCCGCCCGACGCGAACCTGACGGGTGCCCGCCAGAATCCCGAGCCAAGGAGATCGGCTCCGTGCCGACGGTACGGCGCTCACGCAAAGGAGGATCCATGGAACTGACGGCCACGACAACCATCCGCAAACCCGCGCCGGACACACTTTTAGCACATGATCCATTTGGCGAGGCCTCTGCCTGAATCAGGCGGAGACCTGGCTTGCATGTGAGCTTGATTCCGAGTTGCCGGTAGACCTCGGCTTTATCCGTGGGGTCTGCCTGCCTTCGATCAGCGGTCGACCGGCCCCTCCCCGTCCGACCCGCCTGTCTCGTCGAGCCAGCCGTCGGGCTCGGGGTGGTAGCCGTACGCCGCAGCCCGCACGGTCTCCTCGTTCTCCAGCCCCGAACCGATCGCGCCGCCGACGGTGGCCAGTGAGCTCACGATCCAGGCCAGCGTGAGATAGTCGGCGAGCCCGATCGGCGGCTGCAGTGACTGTTGGAGCACCGACGGGCGGATCAGGAGCCATGCGGCGGCCGCGGTCCCGGCGAACAGCACCGTCAGGCGCGGTGCGCTCAGCGCCTCGCTCATCTGCCAGATGGTGTTGGTGGTGAGCGCGAAGGCCGCGGTGCCGAATGCGCCCACCAGAAGCTTGGACAACCCGAGCAGTGCCCGGCCGGGCCGGTTGGCCCGCACCATGCCGATCACCAGCCGCAGCCCACCCACGACGCGGGAGGCGACCAGGCCGATCTCGCCATCGTCGCTGGCGTCGAGGATGCGATGGATGGCCGTTACGACGTCCACCAGCTGCTGCAGCGGCTCCGGGTCGCCCGGCGTGCCACCCGTGCCGGACCGGTGGAGCAGTTCCTTTACCAAGTCGGGGACGACGGCCCGCACCGCTCGCCGCTGACCGAGGCCGAGAGCGGGCAGCGAGACCACGGCGACGCGGCGGGCGGCCGACGACCGCACCACGATCGGTACGCGCTGCGCCTGCAACGGAAGGTCGGTCAGGCAGATCGCGACCTCCCAGCCCTCCTGCTCGCGACGCCGTGCCACATCGTCGAGCAGTGCCTCGACACCCCCGTCGCGGCGTGGCGCGACCGAACCCCACCCGGTCCGGACCTCCCACCGCACGCGGTCGTTCACCCGCCGGGCGAGCAGGTCGGCGAGCTCGCCGGCGAGCCGCTGCGCGACCCGCGCGGGGTAGTCGGGTGGGGTGGCGATCAGGCCCACCACGATCGCCGCCCGGTCGTCGTCGCGCTCGTTCGCTTCCGGGTTGCCGGTCATCACCACTCCTGCCAAGTACCCCGGGCGGCACCGTCCCATGCTGGCGGTTTCCCAGGTGTGGTGGCCGGCGAGCCCGGCAGGGTCAGACCAGCTTCAGCGCGTCAAGCATTCCGTGCAAGTGGGCTGCGGCCGATCTTCGCCGACGCCGCGCAGCTCGATGAACGCGGTGCGGGTGAGAAGGCATCACCTCGGCAGAGGTATTCCGCCGGGACCGCACGCGAGCGCGAATACGGACACGGACACGGCATGCGGCAGCCCTGCCGGAATCGGCAGGACTGCCAATCGACGCCGGGCGCCGAGCGGCGTAGGTCTTGATGCTGAGCGCGGTTCAGGGCTTGCTGTGGCCCGCGACGTTCTCGCCGGGTGGGCCGGCGCAGCCGACCAGAGGAGGCCCGGCATGCCAGATCTGATCAACGCGGTAGGCGATCGACGATGACCGCTGCCAACCTTGAGCGGAAGCTCGTCGACGCGTTCACATCCGGCAAGCTCGATCACGCGGGCGAGGCAGCGCTCGCGGAGCAGGTGGCCCGGCTGTTGCCTGCGCACTGGATGCTGCCCAACTCAGCAGCCGCGGCATTTTCCAAACTCACGAAACACCTGGGCGGTCCGGCGGCCCTGGAGGTGTGGCTCGACGGCCATCCAGGGCGTCCACGCCTGGTGGCGCGGACGTACCGTCTCGTCGGGCTGCTCGATCGGCTCAGCGACCGCCGCGCGGTCGTGACCGCGCTGGCGGAGCTGCGGGCGGAGGCCGGGGATCCTCCCGGCCTCCGGGGCTACCTGATGCCGGCTACCACCGATGAAACGCTGGCGAGCCTTGCCGAGCAGATCGAATCGATGCTCGCCGACCACCCTGCCGAAGACGTACTACGGTTGGCCCTGGCGACCATTGACCTGCTGCAGCGGCTGGCACCGCGAGTGCGGGAGCTGGATGCGGACCTGAGCGGTCTCGACGACGAGCTGGCGGAGATCCGCCGCAGCCTGGCGAAAACGTCCATACAGGAGATCGGCGGCCGATAATCGGGCCCTGCCCTTCATCCAAGCCTTCAGACAGGCTACGGCTGCGCGGCGATCCGTCCGGACCGGGCGAGATGGTCGTGGAGCAGGCGTACGGCCATGGCACCCTCGCCGACGGCGGAGGCGACCCGTTTGACGGATTCGCTTCGGACGTCGCCCACCGCGAAGACGCCGGGACGACTGGTCTCCAGCAGACTCGGCTGCGGGCCGGTGGAGGCCGCATCTGGTCCGGTGAGCACGTAGCCCCGGTCATCCAGGGCGACTGCCGACGCCAGCCAGGCGGTGCACGGCTCGGCACCGATGAACACGAACAGCACGGTCGTGGCGACCTCGCGCCGCTCGCCGGTCTTGGTGTCCCGGACGACAAGAGCCCTCAGACGCCCGTCGCCGCCGATCAGTTCGCTCACCTCGGTGCCGCGCCGCACCTCGACGTTGGGCAGCTGTTCGATCTGGTCGACCAGGTAGCGGGACATGTCGCGAGAGAGGTCGTCGTGCCTGATGAACAGGGTCACGGTCTTGGCATGCTTGGCGAGGAAGACGGTCGCCTGACCGGCGGAGTTGCCGCCGCCCACGACCGACACCGGTTGCCGCTGGCAGAACGTCGCCTCCATGAAGGTCGCGGCGTAGTAGATGCTGGTGCCCTCGAACTCCGCCAGGCAGGGCAGGCTGAGTTTGCGGTACCGCGCACCGGTGGCGATTACGACCGTCCGCGTTCGCAGCATCGTGCCGTCGTCGAGGTGCACCGCCTGGACGCCGTCGCCGGGCTCGAGCCGCACCGCCTCGACCGGAACGTTCAGCGTGGCGCCGAACTTCTTGCTCTGCACCACCGCGCGGTCGGCGAGCTCGGCGCCCGAGATGCCGGCCGGGAACCCCAGGTAGTTCTCGATGCGCGACGACGTCCCAGCCTGCCCGCCGGTGGCGACCGCGTCGAGAACGACCGTCGACAACCCCTCGGACGCGCCGTAAACCGCGGCGGCGAGGCCCGCCGGCCCCGCGCCGACGACCACGACATCGCACACCGTGTCGGGGCTCTCCTCCGCTCGCAGACCCGCGACTCGGGCCAGCTCCGCGTTCGAGGGATTGCGCAGGACCGTGTTCCGCCAGATCACCACGGGAGTCTCCGAGGCACTGACGGACAGGCTGCGAAGCAGTTCCTCGGCCGCCGGATCCTCCTCGAGGTCGATCCAGGTGTGCGGGACACGGTTGCGGGCGGCGAGTTCGCGCAGCCGCCGCGTGTCCGCGCTGAACCGGGAACCGACGATCTTGATCCCGGTGATGCTGCCGACCAGGAGCTCACGACGGGCGAGGTAGCAGCGGACGACCAGGTCGCCGAACTTCGGGTCCTGCCGGGCCAGCTCGTTCAGTTCGCGCACCGGCACCGCGAGGACCTCGCCGTCGGTGACCGCGACCAGAGACACGAAGGACGGCTGGCCGGTGAGCAGGCCGAGTTCGTCGAGGAAGCGGTACCGCCCGTGCACCCGGACGATGCGCCCGGGCCCGCTGCCGTAGTCCTCGACGGCGGCCACCTCGCCGGACAGCACGACGTAGAAGTCGCGCTCCCGTTGCCCCTCCTCGACGAGCACGTCACCCGGCTGGACGGCCCGCGTCACCCCGTGCCGCCGCAGGCGCTCGACGTGCTCGGGGGACAGCCGGGGATAGGCCCCGCCCACATCGGGGGTCTCGGCGAGCCGCTCATCACTCATGTGTCGGTCCGCAGGGCCTTGTCCACCCATTGACGGAGCACCCGCGCCGATGCCGCCCCGCTCTGCCGGGCCTTGACCTGACCGTCACGCATCAGCAGCAGGGTGGGCACGGCCTGCACGGAGAACCGCTCGGACAGCTTCGGCGCCTTGTCCACGTCGACCTTGACCAGCTTGACCTTCCCGGCCAGCTCCCGCGCCACCTGCTCCAGCGCCGGGCTCACCTGCCGGCACGGGCCGCACCACGTCGCCCACATGTCCACCAGGACCATCACCTGCGCGCGTTCGGCCACATCGCCGAAGTCGTCGTCGCCGGCGTCGACCATCCACGGCAACGGCTGGTGGCAGTTGCCGCAGCGCGGGGTCCCGTCTGCGACGGCCGGGACACGGTTCTTGCGGTGGCAGTTCGGGCACTCGACGACAGGGTTCTGCACGTCAGTCCTCCGGCCGGTTTTGGTACGTGACGGCCAGCTCGTCGTCGACGACGTTCACCCGGATGACGGCACTGTCGCCGGCATCGCCGGACAGCAGTGCCCGGGCGATGCGGGTCTCCACCTCACGGGCGATGAAGCGGCGCAGGGGCCGGGCCCCGTACACCGGGTCGAAGCCCTGCCGCGCGATGAACCGCCGCGCCTCTTCGCTGACGTCGAGGGTCATCCGCCGCTCCGCCAGCCGCTCGCGCAACTCGTCGAACATGAGGTCGACGATGCGCTCGATCTGGGGCTGGGTCAGCGGCATGAACAGCACGATGTCGTCGACCCGGTTGAGGAACTCGGGGCGGAAGTGCCGTCGCAATTCCCCCATCACCAGCTCGCGGCCCTCCGGCTTGATCTCGCCGGGGCGGTGACGCCCTCCAGCAGATAGCCGGAGCCGATGTTCGACGTCATGATGATCACGGTGTTGCGGAAGTCGACGGTGCGGCCCTGCGCGTCGGTGAGCCGGCCGTCGTCGAGCACCTGCAGAAGCGTGTTGAACACGTCAGCGTGCGCCTTTTCGATCTCGTCGAAGAGCACCACCGAGTACGGCTTGCGCCGGACCGCCTCGGTCAGCTGGCCGCCCTCCTCGTACCCGACGTAGCCGGGCGGCGCGCCGACCAGCCGGCTCACCGTGTGCCGCTCCTGGTACTCACTCATGTCGATGCGGACCATGTTCTCGTCGGTGTCGAACAGAGCGGCGGCCAGCGACCGTGCCAGTTCGGTCTTTCCCACCCCGGTGGGGCCGAGGAAGATGAACGACCCGATCGGCCGGCGTGGACTCTTGATGCCCGAGCGGGCCCGGATGATCGCGTCGGTGACCAGCTGGACCGCCTCGTCCTGCCCGATCACCCGCTCGTGCAGGATCTGGTCCAGGCGCAGCAGCTTCTCACGTTCGCCCTCGGTCAGGCGGCTGACCGGGATGCCGGTCCAGCGCGACACGATGGACGCGATCTCCGCCTCGGTGACGACCTCGCGCAGCAACCGCTTGCCGGCCTGCTTCGCGGTGAGCCGCTGCTCCTCTGCTTGCAGCCGGCGCTCAAGGTCGGGCAATCTGCCGTGGCGCAGCTCGGCGGCGCGGTTGAGGTCGTAGTTGCGCTCCGCCTGTTCCGCCTCGAGCCGGATCTGCTCCAGCTCACGACGCAGCTCCTGGACCCGTTTCAGCGCCTGTCGTTCGGCGTCCCACTGGGCACGTAGCGCATCCACCTCGGCCCGCCGGTCGGCGAGTTCCTTGCGGAGCTGGTCGAGGCGGGCCGCGCCGGCCGGGTCGTCCTCCTTCGACAGCGCCGCCTCCTCGATCTCGAGACGGGTCAGTTTCCGGGTGAGTTCGTCCAGCTCGGCAGGCATCGAGTCGATCTCGGTCCGCAGCATCGCGCACGCCTCGTCGACCAGGTCGATGGCCTTGTCGGGCAGGAACCGGTCGGAGATGTACCGGTGGCTGAGGACCACGGCGGCGACCAGCGCCGCGTCCTGGATCTTCACGCCGTGGAAGACCTCCAGCCGTTCCCGCAGTCCGCGCATGATCGAGATGGCGTCCTCCTCGGACGGCTCCTCGACGAGCACCGGCTGGAAGCGGCGCTCCAGCGCCGCGTCCTTCTCGATGTGCTTGCGGTACTCGTCCAGCGTCGTCGCGCCGATCATGTGCAGCTCACCGCGGGCGAGCATCGGCTTGAGCATGTTGCCGGCGTCCATCGCCCCCTCGGCACCGCCGGCGCCGACGATGGTGTGCAGCTCGTCGATGAACAGCAGGATCCGTCCCTCCGCGGCCTTCACTTCGGACAGCACGGCCTTGAGACGTTCCTCGAACTCGCCGCGGTACTTCGCGCCGGCCACCAGAGAGCCCATGTCGAGGGCGAAGACCTGCTTGTCGCGCAGACCCTCCGGGACATCGCCATTGGTGATCCGCTGAGCCAGCCCCTCCACGATGGCCGTCTTACCCACGCCCGGATCGCCGATCAGCACCGGGTTGTTCTTCGTCTTGCGGGACAGGATCTGGATGACGCGGCGGATCTCGCCGTCCCGGCCGATGACCGGGTCCAGCTTGCCGGTAGCCGCGTCCGCGACCAGGTCCCGGCCGTACTTGGCCAGCGCCTCGTAGGCGACCTCCGGCATCGCGGACGTCACGCGCTGGTTGCCGCGGATACTCGTCAGAGCCTGCAGGAAACTGTCACGGGTGAGCCCCGCCTCGGCCAGCACCCGGCCGGCGGCGGTCGCCGAGCCCTCGTCGAGCAGAGCGATCACGAGATGCTCGACCGACACGTACTCGTCCTTGAGCCGTTTGGCCTCACGTTCCGCGGAGTCGAAGAGCCGGGACAGCCGCTGGGTCACATAGACCTGGCCTGGCGCAGCGCCCGGGCCGCTGGTGTGGGGTCGCCGGTTCAGCTCCGCCTCCACCTTGGCCCGCACCGTGTCCGGGTCGGCTCCGGCCGCGTCGAGCAGCCGGGGCACCAGACCCTCGGACTGGTCCAGCAGGGCCAGCAGCAGGTGCTCGCCGTCGACCTCGGTGTGGCCGTACCGCAGCGCCTTGGTCTGTGCGTCGTGCAGGGCCTCCTGCGACTTCTGGGTCAGGCGGTTCAGATCCACGGTGTTCCTCCGATACGTCGAGAGGACGTCATGCGCAGCTGGCGCTCGAGGTCGGCAACCCGGTCGAGCAGGTCGGCGACGAGCCCAAGCGAGGAGTAGTTGAGGCCCAGGCCGACGCGCAGGCGCCGAATCCGGGCCGCGGCGAGCAACTGGTCGCGGCCGAACCACGGCTCGCCGGCGGAATCGCGGACCGGTTCGAGAAGTCCCAGCGCCACGAGCCGACGGGCCATCTCCGGGTGGATCCCGGCGACACGGCTGAACGTGGCCAGGTCCAGTCGTCCGGTGGACGGGCCCGGCCTTCGAACAAGGGGGTAGGTCACGACTGCCGCCTAGGGTCGAAAGTGGATGTGGCGGCGAGCTGCTCGAAAAGCCGCCGTTCCTCGTCGCTGAGCCGGGGCGGCACCATGATCTGGGCCACGGCGTACAGGTCACCATTGCGGCCACGCGGATTGGGCAGCCCACGGCCACGCAGCCGGAGCCGCCGGCCGCTGGAAGTGCCGGCCGGCACCTTGACCTTCGCCTCGCCACCGGGCGTGTCGATGGCGGCCGAGGTGCCGAGCGCGGCCTCCCAGGGGGCGAGCGGCAGGTTCACGCTGATGTCCCGGCCGTCCAACCGGTAGCGCGGGTGCGGTGCCAGCCGGACCCGCAGGTACAGGTCGCCCGGCGCCGCGCCGTCGCCACCCTGGCCGCCCTGACCGGCCAGGCGGATCCGCTGCCCGTCGGTCACCCCGGCCGGGATGGTCACCTCCAGCGTTCGGGTGCCGCCCGGACCGGACAGCGTCACACTGCGATGCACGCCGGAATAGGCCTCCTCCACCGACAGCTCGAGTTCGGCCTCCTGGTCGGCGCCGGCCACCGGGCCCCAACCGCCCCCTCGGCGGCCACCGAACATGCCGCCGAACAGGTCCTCGAGATCGATGTCCTGGGCGCCGCCGGACTGGAACCAGACATCTTCCGCGGTCGCGCCGCCGCGGCGTGCCCCTCCTCGACCGCGGCGGGCACCGCCCGAGCCCGCGGCAGCTCTGGCGCGGGCCCAGGTCTGCGGATCCGTGTCCGGCGGCACCTGCCGGAAGTCCGGTCCGAAGGCGTCGTAACGCCGCCGCTGCTCCGGATCCGAGAGCACGTCGTACGCCTCGGAGATGTCCTTGAATCGCTCTTCCGCGCCCGGGTCCTTGTTGATGTCCGGGTGATAGGTCCGAGCGAGTTTGCGGTACGCCCGCTGCAGTTCCTCCCTGCCGACGTCCCTCGGCACACCGAGCGTCTCGTAGAAGTCGCGGGACGCTGCCATCAGGTGCTCTTCGCCACGATCACCGCGGCCGGCCGGAGCGGTCGTTCGTCACTGCCGTACCCGGGCCGGACGACGCGTAGCACCGTGCCCGGTTTCGCCTCTGCGTCCGGCATCGTCGCCACCGCCTCGTGCCGGCTCGGGTCGAAGGGCTCGTTCACGTCCGAGCGGCGGGGGAAGCCCAGGTCGGCGAGGACGCTGAGGGCCTGTTCGTGAACGGCCTGGACTCCGGAGACGATCGAGGCCGGATCGGCGGCGGCATGCTGCAGGGCCAACTCCAGATTGTCGAGTACGGGCAGCCACCGCGCGGCCACCGCGGCCCGCTCGTCGTCCCGCTGCTGAGCGGCCTGGCGGGCCGCCCGCTTGCGCAGGTTGTCGAAGTCGGCCAGCGCCCGCCGCCAGCGGTCCTCCATCTGGGCGAGCTGGGCACGCAGCTCCTCGGTCTCGTCGGCGCGCCCGGGCGCCGCGCCGTTGTCGGTCTCGCCGGCATTGGTCTGGCCGGTTCCGTTAGGGCCGGGCTCGCCGGACGGCGGCCTCGCTGCGGGCCGCGAGGTTTCACCGGCCGCCGTCCGGTGCTGCTCCTGTTCACTCATCGCCACGTCACCCGGTCGTGAACTCGGCGTCGATGACGTCGTCGTCCTGGCTGCTCCGGCTGTCCTGACCGCCCGGCCCGCCCTGCGAAGAAGCGGAGCCGGCACTGTCGCCGCCCACACCGAGGCTCTGGTAGACCTGCTGAAGCTCGGCGGTCAGGGACCGCAGCCGATCCAGCGGCGCCTCGTCCTTGATCGCCTGCCGCGCGTCGCCGATCAGCATCTCGGCGCGGCCCTTCTCGTGGACCGGCACCGCGTCGCCCAGCTCGGCCAGCCGCCGCTCCACCTGATAGGCCGCCGAGTCCAGTGAGTTGCGGGCGTCGATCATCTCGCGGAGACGGGCGTCCTCATCGCGGTGGCGTTCGGCGTCCTGGACCATCCGTTCGATCTCGGAAGTGTCCAGGTTCGAGCTTTGGCTGATCGTGATGCGCTGCTCGGCGCCGGTGTCCTTGTCCTTCGCCGAGACGTTGAGGATGCCGTTCGCGTCGATGTCGAAGGTGACCTCGATCTGCGGCTCGCCGCGCGGAGCGGGCCGGATGTTCTCCAGCCGGAACCGCCCGAGCACCCGGTTGTCGGCGGCGCGTTCCCGCTCTCCCTGCAGCACCACGACATCGACGGCGGGCTGGTTGTCGGCCGCGGTGCTGAAGGTCTCGGTACGGCGTGCCGGGATGGTGGTGTTCCGCTCGATGATCTTGGTCATCACGCCGCCCATGGTTTCGAGGCCGAGCGACAGCGGAGTGACGTCGAGCAGCAGGACGTCCTTGACCTCGCCCTTGATGATCGCGGCCTGCAATGCCGCACCGAGCGCGACGACCTCGTCGGGGTTGACCGTCATGTTCGGGTCCTTGCCGCCGGTGAGCCGCCGGACCAGCTGCTGTACGGCCGGGATGCGGGTCGACCCGCCGACGAGGATGACCTCGTCGATGTCGTTGGCGGTGACCTTCGCATCGGCCATGGCCCGTTCGACCGGGCCGAGGCAGCGGTCGACGAGATCCGCGGTGAGCTGCTCGAAGGTCGCCCGTGTCAGAGTCACGTTGACGTGCTTGGGACCGTTGGCGTCCGCGGTGATGAACGGCAGGTTGATCGTGGTCTGGGTAACCGAGGACAGCTCGACCTTGGCGCGCTCGGCGGCCTCGAACAGCCGCTGCAGGGCCTGCGGATCGCGGCGCAGATCGATGCCGTCGCTACGCTGGAACTCGTCGGCCAGATGGTCCACGACGCGCCGGTCGAAGTCGTCGCCGCCGAGGTGGGTGTCTCCCGCGGTGGAGCGCACCTCCACCACGCCGTCGCCGACGTCGAGCAGGCTGACGTCGAACGTGCCACCACCGAGGTCGAAGACCAGCACCGTCTCGTGCTCGTGCTTGTCCAGTCCGTACGCCAACGCCGCAGCCGTCGGCTCGTTGATGATCCGCAGCACCTCGAGGCCGGCGATGCGACCGGCGTCCTTGGTCGCCTGCCGCTGCGCGTCGTTGAAGTACGCCGGCACCGTGATGACGGCCTCCGTGACACGCTCGCCCAGGAACTTCGAGGCGTCCTCGACCAGCTTGCGCAGCACCAGCGCGGAAACCTCCTCGGGGGCGTACAGCCGGTCGCGTACCTTGAATCGCACAGCGTCGTCCGGACCTGCCACGACGTCGAACGTCACCGCGTTCAGTTCACTGGACACCTCGTCGAAGCGGCGTCCGATGAAGCGCTTCGCCGAGTAGATGGTGCCTTTCGGGTTGAGGATGGCTTGGCGGCGGGCGAGCTGGCCGACCAGCCGCTCGCCCTGTTCGGTGAAGGCCACCACCGACGGCGTGGTCCGCGATCCCTCCGCGTTCGGGATCACCGTGGGGTGACCGCCCTCCACCGCCGCGATCACCGAGTTGGTGGTGCCGAGGTCAATTCCCACTGCCCGTGCCATGGCGTCGTCCTCCAGATTGTTGTCAACCGCAGTGCCGTCGCTTGGTCCCAGTTCGATCGCAACAGCGCCGATACCCGATGTCCATTGGCAGGACTGCCAATCAGGCAGCTCGCCCGCCGTCAGATCAGCCGGTCGAAGACCTGGAACACGCGCTCCCAGTGCCGGGACTGCGGGTTCTTCGCGTCGGGATCGATCACCCGAAAGGTCCGGGCGAGCGCGACGCTGAGTCCACCGACGACGGCCGGCAGGCGCGCCTCGGTCTCCTCACTCAGCGCCCGGTCGAGCGGCGGGTACGCCGCCAGCCGGCCGAGGATCGGCTCCAGCTCGATCTCTTCGTCGAGCTTGCGGAACGCGTGCATGCTCTCCTGCAGCCCCTTGGTGACGGGCAGATCCCAGGGCTCGACGATGTCCCTGGCGTTCGCCCCCGCCGTGGCCTGCCCGATCAGCAGCAGGTCGTACAGCTTGCGTTCGACGAAGTCGCTGTATCGCTTGAGATCGTCCTTGTCGACATCGAGTTCCGCGGCGGCCCTGAAGAAGCGTTCGAACTTCGCGACACCGAAGACAGGCACAGTCGTCCCCTCTCAAGGAACCATGGTCGGTACGACCGGCGATCGGGCTGCCGCCCACGTGATGCGAACCGGTCGGGGCGTCCTGCGCCACAGGACAAGCAGCCAGGCGATGCCGATGATCGAGACGAGCGCGAGGCCGCCCCACTGGATGGCGGTGAAGATGTTGGCTTGTTCGGTGCTCGGCTCGACCAGCCACCCGTGCGGCGTCGCCACGAACTGTTCGCCCTCAGTCAGTACCAGGGTCAGGTAGAGGGCGATGCTGTGCATCGAGTCCCACAGGCCGTGCAGGATCGAAACGCCCAGGTACGCGAGAACCACCTTCGCGGTGATCCTGAAGTGCTCCGGTCGGGACGCGGCGAACAACACCCCGCCCAGGATCGCGGTCCACAGGCCGTGCCCCACCGGCGCCAGCAGCCCGCGCAAAATCTCGGTCTGCACCAGTTGCACCAGCGACAACCCGTCGACCGAGAAGAGCGCGGTGAAGGCGTATCCCGCGGACTCGAACGCGGCGAACCCGAAGCCGGCGGCGGCGCCGAGGATCATCCCGTCCCGGAGTGTCCTGGTGCGCAGGTGGCGGGTCAGCACCATCAACGCGCCGAGCTTGACCGCCTCCTCGATCAGCCCGACGCCGAAGAACAACCACGGCGACGGGTGCAACAGGAACGACTCGAACACGGAGGCGCCCAGGACGCCGAGAACGCCGCCGGTGATGAACGTCGAGAGGATCAGCCCGGCGGTTATCTCTCCGGTCTCGCGGCGTTCGAAGGCCCACGCGACGAAGGTCACCGGTACCAGGAAGCTGCCGAGCAGCACCACGGTCGGGATCAGGTTGGCGTTGCCGGTCACGAAAATGATCACGACCGTGGCTACCCAGAGGGCGAGCCCGGTCAGGAACATGCGTAGCCACGTGCGGCGTACCCGGGTCGCGCTGTGGGAGGTGGACACGACCTCGACCACGGTGGGTGCTCCTATCGTCGGGCGTGGACCGGTGTCGGGCGGCGCGCGGCCGCCGTTCCCCGATGTCGCCGGCTCCCTGTGGATCCGGTACTTCAGGAGTACCGCTATCGGTCGCCGGCGTCGATTGGCATCGTTGCCAATCCCCGGGGTGGCGACGACGTACGGGAACGCTGGATCTACGTCGCCCCCGGGCCCAGGACGGACTGTGAATAGGTAGTCCTGCCAATCGACAGGCCGCGGCCGGGTTGATCGGATTGACGGTGTGCAGAAGGACCAACCGCGCCGCGTGCGGGGATCCGAATGAGGGCCCCGGGTTCCGTGTCGGGCTCCCCGCCAGCCGGTCTACGAGATCAATCGCACCATGTGCCACGGCCGCGGCTGCTCGCTCGTCTGGACGAGACGCGGGTTCCCGTCACCGTGGTGTCATCGCCGGCCGGCTGGGGCAAGTCCGCGCTGCTGGCGTCCTGGGCCGCCGGCCGGCCGAACCGGGCGGCGTGGGTCGCCGGCGGTGATCGGGAAGGGTTCTGGAACCGGGTCCTTTCGGCGGTGACCACCACCGTGACGGATTCGCCGTTCGCCGGCACGGTGACCGCGGCGACGGGTTCGCGGCGCCTGATCGAGGCGTTGCAGAGCTCGTCCCCGGCGCCGGCGATCGTGGTCGACGACTGTAACGACGCCGCCGATCCCGGCGAGCTGTCCAGGCTTGCCCAGGCCGCGCAGAGCAGCGGCACCGGGACCCGGCTGGTCGTCGCCTGCCGGGGGGATACGGACTTCCCGCTGCACCTATGGCGCGTGGACGGCCGGCTCGCCGAGATCTCCGGCGCGGACCTGGCCTTCACCGTCGACGAGACGGCCGACCTCTTCGCGAAGCACGGGCTGATACTGCCCTGGCTGGCCGTCGCCGAACTGCATGCGCGGGCGGAGGGCTGGCCGGCCGGTCTGCGGCTCGCCGCGATGGCGCTGGAACACAACGCGGACCCGGCACAGATCCTCGCCGGATCGGCTGCGATCGAATCCGTCGCGGACTATCTCGAGGCCGAGGTACTGGGCCGCCTGGATCCCGATGAGCGCCGGGCGCTGGCGGAGATCTCTGTCGCGGACCGGCTGACCGCGGACTTCGTCAACGCCATGACCGGCCGAGTCGACGGCGCCGCCCTGCTCGCCGATCTCCGGCGTGGCGGCGCGTTCATCACGCGGTGCGCTGGAACCGAGGACACGTACCGCCTCCATCCGATGCTCAGCCGGACGCTGTATCGCGAACTCGGCCGCCACGACCGGGACCGCACGGCGCAGGCGCATCGCCGCGCCGCCGATTGGCATACGGCTCATGGACCACCCGCCGACGCGCTCAGGCATCTGCTGGCGGCCGGCGACTGGAAGTCGGCGATCCGCGTCGCGGACCGCCATTGGGCCGAGATCGTGGTCGGCAGCCGATGCCTCAACCAGCCCGGCACGGCGATCCCGGCGCCGGACGACGAGCCACCACGGCACCTGTCGTTCGCGATGGCCGCGGAACGTCTGGACGCCGGCGATATCGTGGCGACGCGCCATCTCCTTGGACTGGTCCGCGCCGAGGAGAGCACCTGCCCAGACGGCACCGACCCGTTGCCCTTCGTGGCCCTGGAGCTGACGGCAGCGCGCCTGGACGCGGATCTGGACGGCGGTTGCGCGCTCGCGGCGCAGGTGCTGGCGAGGCCAGCACCTGGCGAGGAACCGGCCGCCGGCACCGCGGCGATGTTGCGTCCGCTCGCCCTGCTGTCGCGCGGCGCCGCGGAGTTGCAACGGGGGGATTTGCCGGCGGCGGAACGCGACCTGCGCGATGCGCTGACGCTGGCGCGACGGCGCGACATGGGACGCGCCGAGATCAGCGCCGCGAGCCATCTCGCCGCCTGCCACGCCGCTCGGGGACAGCTACGGCAGGCGGCACGGTGTGCCGCGGAGACCCTCGACCGCGCCAACCGGCTCGGCCTGGTGCAGCTGGTGGACCTGGGCTGGAGCCGGCTGGCGCTGGCCGAGACCTATTTCGAGTGGAACCGGCTCGACGCCGCCGAGCGCTGCGCGGCCGCCGCCGTGGACGGTTCCCGCGGCGATCGATTGATTCAGCTGTGGGGCACCATCCTGCAGGCGCGGATCCGGACCGCCACCGGCCGGCCGGGCGACGCACACCGGATGGTCCGCGCGGCCGCGCGCGAGATGGTCACCACCGACCTGCCGGCACCGATCCGATGTGCGCTGTCGCTGGTGGAGGGCGAACTCCGGCTCGCGTGTGGTGACCTCGTCGGAGCGCACGAACTCGTACAGGCATGCCGGGACACCGGCGCGTTGCCCGTTCCGACGGCTGTCCTCGAAGGGTCGGTTCTGCTAGCCGAGGGCCGGCCGGCCCTGGCAGCCACGGCCGTCGAAGCGTACGTGGCGGCGCCCGATGAGTTCGCCTCCCGGACGTACCGGGCCTGGGCGGGTCTGGTCAGTGCCCTGGCCGGCCAGGGCCTCGGTCACCGTGACCAGACGACACGAGGCCTCGAAACCGCCCTGCGGATGGCCGAGGAGGAGGATCTTCGACGAGGGTTCGCCGCGGGCGGGCACCGACTGCGCGCACTCATCGAGTCGGTGGCGCCGACGATGGCGGTGTACTCGCCGGTCGCGGCCGCGCTGACGGCGACGCTCGACGCGGCAATGCGGGACTCCCGGCCCTTCCCGAGCCGGAACGGCCAGGCCGCCGTCCCCGCCGGATCCACGATCCCGCCGCTGACCGACCGCGAGCTGACCGTGCTGCGTTATCTGCAAGGCACTCTCTCGCACGTCGAGATCGCGGCGTTGCTCTACATCTCGGTGCACACCGTGAAGACCCACGTCAAGAACATCTACGCGAAGCTCGGCGCGAACCAGCGCAAGGACGCGATCCGGCGCGGTCGCGAGCTGCGGCTGCTGTGACCGTACGGCGTTCGCCCACCTCGTTATCGCCTCTCGGAGGTGAGGTGCCGTCACCCCCGGATGCCGAGGATGGGTTTGCGCGGCGGATGTCGCGCCCCGCGGTCGACCCACACCGCGGCCGTCACCACTTCGAGAGGATGCGCGTCAGGCGACCGCTTCAGTGAGCTGGTGCGGAATGTACAGTGCCAGATGAAGGGATCGAACCGCGGCGACCGTACGGGTGGGCGCGTCGAGTTTCGCGCGAATGTGTTCCATATGTGCGGCCACCGTGCGTTCGGTGATGAAGAGAGTGTGGGCGATGTGTTGATTCGCCTGGCCGTCGATGATGAACCCCAGTACCTCCAATTCCCGGTGGGTCAATCCGCGCAGATCCCCCGGGGGAGAGATCAGAATGAGGGCGACGAAATAGTGTGGCACCTGCGGCGGACAGGCGATGGCAGTGACCCGTACGTAATCATCGCTCCCGCGCGGATTCGGGTACAGAAAAGCCGTTTGAGTCCGGCGGTGAGTCAATTTCGCGAGAGCGGTGGAGACGACGCGGGAATTCTGGGCGAGCAGCGGATGCAAGGGCATCCCCGGCAGCCTGTGCACCTCGCCACCACGACCGACCACGCTGCCGGCCCGGGCATCTCCGACCAGCGCGGCCAGGCTCGCGATCGTGTTCATCGGGTCGATCGCCGCCGAGATCATGGGGGTTACCGTGCCGATCACATCGCGCGCCGCATCGCTCGGATGAGCTGGGGAATCCGTGTACATCGTCATGAGGCCCAGGTGCCGGCCGTCGCGGGCGACCAGCGGCACGCCGATGCCCTCGCGGTATCCGGCCGGCCACCAGTGCTCGGCCCAGGACGGTAGCTCCGAAGGCGGGACCGGGACGTCGCGCAGGCACATCGGACGGTTCCGCCGGACCAGCCCGAACGCCTCCACCTGGTCATTGAAGCTGCCCGACTCGAGGTAGGCGCGATTCGCCGCGTCGTGCCCGACCGCGGTCAAGGTCTGGTATCCGTGCCGGCTCGGGTCGAAGATGCCGATCCATGCGGCCTCGAACGGTACGACGGTTCTGAGCGGCGCCCACAGCTCCGCCAGCTGACGGGTCGAGTCGCGCGTACCCACCGTGACACGGTTGATCTCCACTGCGAGATCCAATGCGCCTGCCGTCGCCTCGAGCATCGTCCCTCTCCTCGCCGATCGGGTTGTAAGTCGACACTTCCGGGCTTCTACACGGCTCGGGCGATCGATGATGGACGGTGCGGCCTACCCCGCAGATCACACACGCAAACCCGAATGGGCCGGCGCTCAAGCTCGGTTGGCAGTATTTGTATATCGCCGTCTTCGGCGGCGTACGCGCGGAGCCGGTCCTCCGCCGCGACCAGCATCCCGGCAAGACGCGGGCAACGCGCTGGTATTGGTGCAATCCCTCGCACAACGGTGGGGGTTCGCTGTCCGGGACGACGGCAAGGTGGTCTGGGCAGGCCTTGCCGAGGTCACCGGATTGACACCGTGGTGTCACGCTCCGAAGTTCACTCGCCGTTGATCGCCCCTGGTCGACGGACTAATGTCGGGGAAGTCAGACCGACGGTAAGCGATGCGTGTCGACACCTGTGATAACTCTCGGCGACGAGCCTCGTCGCGGTGATCGTCGGCCGCACGCGAGCCAAAGCACATCCGGTGGTTTACCGAGGGGGTCCCGGATGCCCGGTTCACACCATTCCGACCCATGCCAGGAACACCTCGACGAAGCGGCGGTCATCTACGCAAGCCGGTGGCGAAGTGCCGGCGACAATGACCGCCACCTCCTGCGCGACGACCTGATCTGCCGCTGTGTGCCGTTCGCCGACCGGATGGCACGACGTTACGGGGGACGCCCGGAACCGATCGAGGACCTGGAACAGGTCGCGCGGCTTGGGCTGATCAAGGCCGTCGACCGGTACGATCCCGGCCGCGGCTCGTTCACCGCCTTCGCCGTACCGACCATCTGCGGCGAGATCAAGCGTCACTTCCGCGACCGGACGTGGGGGATGCACGTGAACCGTCGACTGCAGGATCTCACCCTCGAGATCGGGCCGGCTAGTGCCGAGCTGACCCACACCCTGGCGCGCGATCCCACGGAGGCCGAGCTCGCCCGCCATATGGACGTCAGCGAGGAGCAGGTTCGGGGCGCGCAGGTGTGCGCGGCCAGCCGCCTGCCGGTGGCCCTCAACGCGCCCATCGACGATCGCGGCTACCGTGAGCGCGGGGACCTGATCGGCGACCGGGACGAGGCGCTCGAGGTCATTGCGGACCGGTTGGCGATCGCTGAACTTCTGCACGTGCTGCCGGCCCGGATCCAGCGGATCATCGCACTGCGCTTCTACGGCAACCTCACCCAGACCCAGATCGCCGAGGAGATCGGCATATCGCAGATGCACGTGTCCCGGCTGCTGCGGCACACGCTGACGTGGCTGCGCGCCGCGATGCTCAGCGATGCGACGCCCAGGTGGACCGGCACGGCGAAGAGTTAAGCCCGCACGACCCCACGTCGCGGTGACGTTCGTGGGCGTGCAGCCCCTCGTCGGTCCGGTCCTTGCCATCCTGGGCCTCCCGGCGCCCATCGTCGGTTAGCGGTTCGTCCGGCTCGGCGACTGGACGACAACTCCCCCACGGAGGGTGAGTCGCGCTCATCCGTCCCGGGTCCACTGTCCTGAGGTTCGGTCGTGCCATCCGGCGGCGCGACCGCAGTCGCAGGCTCGAAGGGAATCGGCATGGCCCGCACATCCACCGACCCGACCGACGAGGACGTCCAGCGGGAGGTGCTCACCGAGCTGAAGTTCGACGCCGAGGTCGGGCAGCGCGAGATCGGCGTCGTCGTCGACGACCGCGTGGTGACGCTCACCGGGTGGGTGGACAGCCTGCCGAAGAAATGGGCCGCCGAACGCGCTGCGTTACGCGTGCGCGGGGTCGAGGCCGTGGCCAACGAGATCGGGGTACGCCCGCCGGCCGGCGATGAGCGTACGGACGCCGACGTTGCCGCGGCCGCCGCCCGAGCGCTCGCCTGGGGCACCCGCATCCCGAAGGATGCGGTGCGGGTGTCGGTCTCGAACGGCTGGGTCACCCTGCGCGGCGAGGTGGACTGGCAGTACCAGCGAGGCGAGGCGCAACGGGTGATCAGGAACCTGACCGGCGTCCGGGGGATCACAAACCTCATCACCGTAGAGCCGAGTGGCACGCCGATGCCCGACTACGTGAAGGACCGGATCGTGTCCGCATTCCTGCGCAGCGCGGAGTTGGACGCGCGGAAGATCACCATCACAGCGGAAGGCGCGACGGTGACCCTGACCGGAACCGTGGGCTCCTGGGTCGAGGCCGCGGAGGCCGAGAGGGTCGCGTGGTCGGCGCCCGGCGTGAGCGAGGTCGACAACCGCATCGTCGTGCGGCACTGAACGTCTCGCCGACGATGCGGATCCTGGGCCTGCAGGCGCGTTCTGGAGCGGCGCACACACCACACCGGTGGGCTTGCGCTGCGGTGCTCGCCGCCACGATGGTGGTGGCCGGCGCGTGCGGCGGCGAATCGAAACCGCCGGTCGCCGGCGTCGGCGAGGCGGGCATCGACAGCGTCACCGGTTCCCTGCGAATCCTCGCGGTGCATGTGGTGGCACCGGCCGGCGACGGGTACCCGAGAGGATCCAACCTTCGCGTCATCTTCACGGTCGTCAACGTCGGCGCGGCACCGGACGCGCTGGTCAGCGTGTCCTCGCCGGACGCCGAACGCGTCGAGATCCTCTGGGATCGCGACTGTGACGGCCGTCCCGAGGTGGTGCCGCGCCTGCCGATCGACCCCGAGGAGGCGCCCACACCGGCGAACCCGGCCGGCGTCGGCCCGTTCGACCCGTACGATCTGCTGGTTGTCGCCGTCCGCCACGACGTGCTGGCCGGTACCAACGTCCCGCTTTCGTTCACCTTCGAACGGGCCGGGAAGGTGCGCACCTCCGCCTGCGTCCAGCCGAGGTCGGCGAACATCGCCGAACCCGTGCGACGGTGTGTGCCCCGGGCCTCCCCGGCACAGCGATAGCGCGGTCAGGTCGTCGGGCCGAGCAGCTTCCACCCGGACTGCTCGGGGGTGAACCGCCAGCGCGCGCACCACCCCGGCGACGCCGGCACGATCTCCACGATCCTCTTCACGTCCGATTCCCCCTGACTGGATAACCACCCACCGCCGGATCCGGCGGCGGGCGCGCCGGGGGGATGAGGTGTGCGCCGGTCGTGGCGCCGCGCCCACGGAAACCACCTCGCCGAGGCGATCCCGGCCCGTCCGCCCGCATCCGACGATCGGTCTGGCGCGTTCGCGCCACACCCGCAGAGCGGAGGAGATCCCGTGTTCGATCCGCTGGACCATCCCGGATTACCCGTCGAACGTCACGGCCGGCACTGGCACGAACTTGACGTCGAGCCGATCGACGCCGGGAGGAGCGACCCCGGCGCACACGGCCGAATCAGCACGATGGAAGCGCTCGAGGCGGCGGCCGCGCTGTTCGACCGGCGATTTACGCCGCGCTGCCCGGACGCCGACGCGCGAGCATCGGTGGGCCGGCTCGGCGCCTCCGCTTCCGAGCGCCGGCGGCACGTAACCGCGCTGCGGCCGCCGCCCGGCAGCGCTCTCGAGGACGCGCTCGGCGCCGAACGGGCCGCGTACGACCTGGTCGCCTGGGTGGCGCGCAGCGAGGTGACACCGGAGCGGGCGGCCGCGTACCGCAGGCAGACCCGCCGGCACCTGGAACGCCTGCGCTCGTTCGCCGAACTGGGCGACCGGGCCGGCTTCGGCTGGGCCGACAAGGTCCGCGGCGACGTCGACGACCTGTCGTCTGCCGCCACCGGCCGGTCACCGGACCGAAGCCTGGCGGTCCCGGTCGGCGGCACGGCCGGCCGGCCCATATCCCTGTTGTACGACTGGGCGGTGCGAGCGGCGCAGCAGCAGATCGCCTGGCACTCCCGCGGGATCGCGTGGCAACTGCCGGGATCTCACCGGGCCGAGCATCCGCGGCGTCGCGGATACCAGCTGGACGCCGGCCGGGTTCGCTGGGAACGGTTGGTGGTGCACGAATCGGCGACCTGCTACCTCTATTATTCCTTCCTCCGAGAGGAGACAGACCCGCAACTCCGGCCGGTGTGGGAACTGCACCTGCAGATGGGGCTGGCGCACCTGCGGGCGGCCGGAGATCTGCTCCGGCGCTACACCGGCCAGGATCCGCACGAGGTGGTGGGCACTGGACTGCCGGAGCCGGAGGCGTGGGACGCCGTCCGGACGCGCCTGTGGGTCGCACCCGCCGACGACTACACGGCGTCCGGAGACGTCGCCGACGGGGCGGACGGCGAACAGGACGTGGTTGATCTGCTGACCGACCAACACCGGCAGATCGAGAGGCTGTTCCAGCGCATGCCGCGGAGCGAGGGCGACGACCGGCACGCGGCGTTCGGCGAGCTGGCACGGCTGATCGCCGTCCACGAGCTCGTCGAGCAGGCGGTCGTCCATCCGCTCAGCCGCCGGTTGGAACCGGACGAGCATCAGGCCGACCACCTGCTCGACGAGGAACGCCGGATCAGCGATGCCCTGCAGGACGCGATCCGGGCCGGCGCCGACGGCGACGCCGGCGAGATCGGCGCGCTGCGCGACATGGTGCTCAGCCACGCCCGTCGCGAGGAGCGCGAGGAGTTCCCGGTAGTGCGCAAGGCCGTGCCGGCCGAGGAGCTCCGGCAGCTGGCCCAAGCGGTACGCGAAGCCGTCGCCGACGACGACGGTCGGCAAACGCTGCGGCAGACGGTCGAACGCGTCCGCGACAGGCTGCCCGAGCTGTCGGCCGCCGGCTGATGGCCGGCCGGCGGCCGGGTTGGTCACGTCCCGAGGAGGATGTCCGTGTCGGCCGACTCGATCACGCGCTGCAAGTGCAGGCCGTGCCGGGCATCGAGCTCCGGTGCGCCGCCGCTCCGGATGGCGTCGGCGAACTCCCGGTACATCGTCCGGTACGCGTGCGGCCCCGACGCCCGAGTGCAA
>Ga0307515_10004312_pt1 | contig 29513 bp, 16 predicted proteins | sample 17_EM_MG_FD_194513 | JGI IMG/M metagenome (GOLD analysis project Ga0307515, IMG submission 194513) | Populus trichocarpa ectomycorrhiza microbial communities from riparian zone in the Pacific Northwest, United States - 17_EM | ecosystem: Host-associated > Plants > Roots > Unclassified | place... | reverse complement strand
TCCTTCTCCACTTTGGTTTTATTCAATCGGTTTACGATAGGGTTCTGTCGTTCTTGTACGTGTACTATTCCTGGTGAGTGCCTAGGAGAGGACGATAGGTAAAATGCAACCTACTTCGTTTAACCTAGATGGCCAAATCAGTAAAGCTGGGGGTACGCGATAAAGAGGGAGTCATTTTTGCCTTGTCGTTTCGGTGGAAAGAGACTTGCCCTACTGCCATCTGTGTGCTACCATCAGGGGACGACGAAGCCTGGATGATGGGGATTGCCACGTACATCTCCAGTCTTCTTGAGATTGTCAGAAGGAGTATATACGACCGTAAGGTTATTCTTCTTGTTTCCTAGACGTGGTTGAGATTGCGTCGAAGCAAGCGCTGTCCGCTTGCCCACCTTCAATCGAATTCGCTTTGACAAGTTGGGCACAATCGGTAAGGAGGGCTTGAGGAATAGTTTCCCAGGTCATTCCAGCCGTCATTCTTAGATAGACGTGTGCTGATGAGAGCTACAGTTGGAGATGTCAAATTGCGAGCGGAAACCAAGAAGGATGGGAGGGTGAGACGTAGATATCAAAACGAGTGAGTAAAGGACGTAGATTTAGTCACCTTATCGACGTGGAACCATACATCCTGGGGCCAAGCATATCTGATCAGATCCTCATCTAACATTTTGGGAGCAATTAGTTGGTTCTGAATTAAGAAAGGCTTGCAGTAATTCATTTTACACACTTTCGACTTTGTCACGACCCATATAGAGGGTCACAGGAGGCTCCACCACTGATGATCATGTCAGAAGGTCCATCGCACATGCTGGCATACAGTATATACCATTTGAGGTGAAGAAGATAACCATGATATTGGAAAAAAACTGTTCCGAGATTCACGGTTCTGGCACAAGGTAGTGGGGGAAAGCAAGTTCGTCTCATTATTGGAGTAGAGCCAGGACGGGTGGCTGTCAACGTATTAGAGGTGGCTTTGGACTATACAGGTAGGTTTTCTTTTGTGTTTTCGGACTTTGGATTGCTCATTGAATATCTTCGTCTTTGTCGTGGCAGGGTAATGCTTGTCTTCATTGTCTGGACGTGTCTTGCAAGTGGGGACGTAGCTGAGACGAATAATGAGACATTTGAAGCGCTTTGGATGTGGTTGCACGTGCTGAGGTGTTTCTTGTCCGCTCACCGCACCGTCCATTGTTCATTCAACTTTACGACCGGGATTAATACAATCCAATGTACTCAAACCGCTCGAAATATATAAAAAAGAAGTTAAATTTTCACTACTACATCTTAGCTATTTACCGTGTAGCCGGGGAGTTCCGGGGTCCCACCGGACATTTGGGGGGTTCGCGTACGCGCGTAGGTCGTCCCTCTTCTCGTCTTCTCGTCTTCTTGTCATTGCCAGTCCGCCGCTTCTCGTGACTGTCATGGGTTGCATCTTTAACATCCTCGCGACCTCTGCACGCCAATCGGGTCCAGCACAACCAGTTGCACAAAACAGCGATATCAGCCTTTTTTCATGCATTTCAAGGAGAAGTGAGTGAGAACAGCCTCCTGAAGACATGTGTGGTGTCCCTCTACCTATTCTATCTCTACCGTGTGCGCTGGGCCTTTCTCGGTGTCAGGAGCCCTCGTGCAAGGGAGTCTAATCCTGCGCAGCATGACGAATTGTTGCAGATTTAGGGAAATAATTCGAATAGTTCTAGTCGCACATGGAGGATTCTGGATTCCCAGGGGCTGCCAAAGACGCACAAAAGGGCTGGGAGCTGAGTCGCTCTGTGACGATACAACCTTGGAGCCAGTGTATACCGCTTCGCCTGGTACGTTATCAATGTATTAGGCGTCATCGATGTGTGAGGATAGCCGCGCCCTGTGGTCTCAAGGTCATCATCCCTGCTATCCCATCTCACCAGCCAGCGATGGTCTTCAGTTTACTCCACTCTCGGCTTCTCGCAGTCCGGAGCCGCCACCTGCAAACGAATTCTCGAGAGAAAGTAGCACCCTCCTTTTGACTGTCTCCGAACCAGGGTTCTCTGTACAGAGAACGCAGATTCGGTATCACCCTTGCACGCTTCACCACTATCCCCGTCACTTGTGACCTATATCGTTAGAACTTCACGCTAGCTTTGCGATCACCAGACATTGGCCGCCCTGGTGATAAGCTAACCCAGTTCCGCCAGTCCCAACTGAGAATAGCCTCTCATTTGGATTCTCTATGGTCAGCCCGGCCCGTGTGATAAAACCTCCTGCTTGGCTCATGGCTTCTAGGGTTCAGAGGCGAATTTCTCCCTGCAGCTTGGGGACACTCATGCCTTGGACAAGCCTCTAACAGTCGATGATGTTGTGCATTTTGACGCCTCAGCCGTCTCACTCACCTCGAATCCCAGTCCCGATAATACGTCTCTCAACCTCTTGAGTGGAGACGGAGACTACTTGCTTCACATTTCCATTTGCCGCGACACACGCACCATTGTGCTCAATAGTCGTTATGCCACTAAGGATTGGGGTCCTGAAGAGCATATGGATTGGGATGGGTCACTCACTGATGGTCGGCGCGCCACCGTTTCCGTCTGCAATAATGACCAGACATTTACGATTGCTATCAATGGCAAAAGCGGTCACCAATACAAGAAGCGTATCAACCTGACTACGCAAGCCGTTTCATACAGGAAGAACGCCGCTATGACCACCGCCGTCTTAGGCTCGGCTATTGCAGTCCGAGTACGCTCCCCACACCATCCGCCAACCAGCTACGAGTCAGAATACTTCCAGCTGACCATTGCTGACGTTATGGCGGAATCCGAAGCGCACCCCTTCGACATTATCGTGATCGGTTCGGGCTTCGGGGGCGGTATACTAGCCAGCACTCTTCTGGAGAAGAACCGCCGTCTCACGGAAAGTGATTTCAACGATGAGTCTACCCCTGCGCCCGCAGAACCTCGCTGGAGAGGTCCAATCCTGAATCGCCCTCACAAGGCTCCTCCACTCCCTTACAAGGCTCCGAATCCACTCCGAATCCTCGTCATTGAAAGAGGCCGCCTCTTATTCCGCACCCACTGCATGAATGGACCACGTCCTTCCAATATTGGAACTACCTCACAAGGTAATGACCTATTCTTTACTACGTACAAGAATCAGTGGGACATGGACGATGAAACGAAGAAGATATGGGTTGGTGGTGGATTGTACTGTCTTGGAGGTCGAGGGGCAGTATGGGGACTGTTTGCACCTCGGTGAGATATTTTATAGAATAATCGAACGATGGGTTGACTTTTTCTGTAGGATCAGCTTTGACACACTCAAGGCCGAGTTCCCTTCAACAATCAAAGACGCTCTCCTAACCGAGTACTACCGCAAAGCTGAAGAGGTCCTGCAACTCGAATATCCAATCACCAAACCCCCACATCAAGCGCTCATCGATCGCCTCAATCTCCAGTTGGACCAGGGGCTTCCTTCGACTCAGTGGGAGTGGGGTAGGATCGCTTCTCAATTCCGTGACCCAAAAAACTATGACTTTGCCGCCGGGGCATATAGTCCCATAGACACGCTCCTTGAAGCCACGATGAATGATCCGACGGGCAAGAAGGATCCTAATTTCCGTACAATTCTCAATGCTCCTGTCGCTCGTCTTGAGCCTCAGCCAACTCCGGATCAGCTTTCCTCGGTCACCCACGTAGTCGTGCGGGATGGTGACACGGAACGCAAGATCGCATGCAAGAAGGTTGTTTTGTGCGCTGGCTCCATCGAGAGCGCTGCGATCCTTCTTAGGAGTGCCGACGGAGATATCAGCAATTTTGGGGGCGTTGAGGGAGAATTCGGCCGTATTACAGATCATCACATCCTGTCCGTGGCGATGCCATTCATCTATCGCAATATGGACGACCGGGACCTTATCGGTGGAATGAAGTTGCAGACCGACATCCAATTCAATATCGTCAAGGATGGAAAGGTCGTCGACAATACTGTGGCTCTCGCCAACATCTCACTGGACGCCGTATCCTTCCTTCCACGAAACGACGTATCCGATAGCCTCCTCCCTATGCTCATCATTGCATACATCGTCCCCTCCGCTCTTGTCCCTACGAACAAGGTCGAGTTGAATCCCGACAACGAGCCTCAAATTCACGTCTCCTGGGCAGACGATGATATTTTTGAAGAAAAACAGAAGGTTCTGAAGGATTTCGCCGTGGATATCATGAACAAGATCGTTGATGTCTATGACATACGATTCGCGAAGATAACCTCAGCTGGCTACCAGCCCCTTCTCCATAAGATCACGGTCGACGATATACACCTCAGTCAAGCTGGTGCCGGCGTCGTAGCCCACGAACTTGGTACAATCCCTATGCCCGGCGCGGGTGGTTCAGGTGGCATGGTCGACACGGATCTCCACATGAAGTACGGCTGGCGCAATGTCTCCGTTTGTGATCTGTCCGTCTTCCCGTACTCAGCTGCCGCCAACCCATCTCTTACGCTTGCCGCTCTCGCCCTTCGTCTGGCCGACAGGCTTTACCCTGATCCCAAGTATTCACCATTGACCGTTTATAACCTCACAGGTGACAGCATACTTATTAACATGACCAATTCCAAGCATACTAAGAAATTTGGCCCTGAGTTGCCGATTACCATTCATAAGGGAGGATCGGCCACCTGGCAAATTGAGACGAGGGAAGCAATGTACATATACCACTGCAAGTGTGCGGAGGAATTCCTCGTCCAGATGGTCTATCCTGGCACCAACGCCATGGTCGTGAACCTGCCGCCAAAAGCTGAGATCTGCATGTGCAACAGCACCCCCCTCAGTGAGTTTCGTACGACGTTCTCATGAATGGTGCTTACCTCTGCTCAGATCCCCCTGACTTCCCTTGAATTCCTCAATTAAACGAACCCTGTGTTGGAGGGTTGTGACCCATCACCCTATTACGTACTTTGTTTGGTCTCTCTTCTGTATATATTCTGCGCGATGTTTGTCCCACATATATTTACGGTTTGATCCCCCCCTTTTTCTCGTTCATCACCCTGTACATAGGCCCAAACCTCTGCCGTCCTTCTGAGACATGTGCCAATGTAACTGTTGTATGCTCCTGAACGGGGCTTCCACTGCACGCACGGTGGTAACTCGATGGTAATCTATTGTCCAACCTTCCCCTTCTTAGCTATATGACGCTTCTTCCTTCTAAATATGTGAACATCAGCGTAGTTCGCTGCCTTCAATCGATCGATAATAGGGTTATTTTCGACTAGTTGGCGCTAAAAACTGCCAGGTTGGTTTGCGGTGCGCATGGGGCACCCAACTGCAAAGTAGTACACTGGAATACACTGGACTAGGCATGCCATTCTCAACTCTGAGCTTCACATGTCGATGCCTTCCTTGCTTCCTTGGTAATCCACGCTAAGCAGGAGAATATCGCCGTAAGTGCCATAGTGGGAGAGTCGCACACAGTTGAGGAATGTACCCGAGGCGGAAGAGGTGTATGTATAACTGTCTTGCGAGGTAGGGGATACTAAAGATGAGAAAAGCACGAGAACGGACGTGAGGGAAAAATATGATTTAGTTTTGTCGATAGGATGGGCAACTGGGTGTGCTGCCATCAACCAAGGGCTCCTCGAGGTTGATTATCGACTATCTTGGCCATTGAGAAAGAGCGGTCGACACTGATTCCAAGTTTGGACCAGTTGTTCCGCCGAATTTAAAACTCCTGGACGTGTTAGTTATTTCGCGGTTGACGGTTGAAGTCTGTACATTGTTCAATGCACTCACGTAGCCAAATACCGACTTTGCACTATCCAGCTGCCGCTTTAGCTCTGCAATTTGGATATCCACAGCGGCTTGGTTGGTTCGCCCCGCATCGAAAACGAGGAACGCCCAGCCAACCACACCGGTTGGTAGTGTTAGTTCCAGCTCGTCTCCGACACAGGTACTGCTGAACGAGCATGACCAGACCTAAAACTGCTGGAAAGAGTAAGGAGACAACCGTGAAGGATATAAGGGCAAACAGTGCGCTAAATATACAAAACAGGAACAAACGCAAAGCACCAAAACATGCTGTGTGACGAGTCACGCTCGAATTGCCTCGCCGCAAAGGACCTGTACATGTGGAACGGAACCAGAGGTGAGAGCCTGATCGTGTAAAGAGTTGTATAGGTAGCAACGTACCGACAGTGCGTGTGCGATGGGTACACTATGGGATCGGGTGCGATCGAGGGTCAGAGGCGCGCCAGGCCGGCTCCGTCAAAGAGAAGGTTCGGGTTCAAGTATTTCTCGAAAACGCAAGCCAACTCTCCAACATGCCGTAGAACTCAAGCACTGCTAGAATTGAGTCGTGAGGTAGGGAGGCGCGAACCTGAGGAAAGTCGATCGGTTCGACCACCAATATAATAAACCCATGAGAAAGGAAAGCGGCAAAAAAGAGGTTCGCGTACCATTCCAAATCCGCTCGCATGATTGTGCATTTTCTGTAAAGCTCTCTGCGCAGCACAGCCTCGGTGCTTACGAGCCCCAGCAGTACCTGTTGGGTATTGGCACCTGGTTAAGGCGTTTATTGGCCTTCGGCTCCTCATCATACGGTGTCTCCTGTCTGAGCTGATATGATGTTGCTTGAAGCTGGGTCATGAAGAACTACTCCAGCCGCAGTGTGTGTCGTTGCGTCTCGATCGACTCAATAGGTAGCAGCATGCCTTCGACAGCTCACGGGTCCGTATCCCACCCTGTGCTGATAGCCGTGCCACGGCCACGACCATGACCGCGATTTTCAGCTGTAAAATGGGATGGCAGATTCACCGAGTATATATGTGGTGCCGCCCCTTCAGCTGCTTCCAGTTGGGTGATTTGAGCCTGAGCTGATAAACATAGGACGCTTTGCTTCTTAATACCATTTTGAGCTTGTTGCTCTATTCCGATATTCTGCGTGGAGACCACTTAGCCGACAGTTCTCCCGACGTGACGTCTCCGGACCCTGCCCGCCGAATGGCAACTCTATTGAGAGCCATTTTCAGCCCAACATCTCCATTCATCCATCATGCGAATACTCCCGTCCTCTTGTCCCCTCCTTTCTTCATCCTCCCTAAGCCCTTCCATGAACAAAGTGGTCCGCATTAACGCCGCTGACAGGCGCATCACGTGTGCTGGCGAGTGGACCAGGGAAAATAACACAATATATCGGCCTTCGCCTTGGATTCCCGATTTTTTTCTTGTTTCGAAGTTCGATTTATGCCTGATGGATCAGTGCTCTCTGTATCATTTTCATGATATCTGACACCGGACTCCCCCTTCAGGCCAAAGTGTATGGCAGGGGCAGTCGCTTACAGCGGATCTATTCTAGCTCTTGTCTCTCGACAGTAACTCCACAAATATAGTACTAAACGGCACGACCTCTGGTGATGGGGTATCACCCATGTATCGTGCTGGTAACATGGAATATGGTGATCACCAGCTTAATGGGGCTCTGTATATAACGGGCGCACCATTGGAGATTGACTACTTCGAGCGCGTGATTACTCCATCCCAGGAAATGTGTGCTAACAATTTCACCGCTTCCAGGATTGAAAATTCGTCTGGAGATCTCTTCGATCTTCTCAGTGCCGGGCCAGCTGCGCGCGCAGAACGTACCCGCACAGGCGGTCATTGTGGACAACTCTAGCCCGGAGATTACATATCACACATCCTCGTGGGAACATGATTTCGACCGTTTGGATTACTACTACAACGGCATGTTGTTTACGGGAGCCGCTGGTAGTAACTTGAGCTATTCGTTTAATGGAGTCGCAATATGGTATGATTACCTATCTCATATCATACAATGACCAACATGGTCCGTAGGTACTATAGTGGAGTTGGCCCAGGCTACGGCTTCTTCAACGTGTCAATTGACGGGTCGACACCGCAGCGATTGACTGCGAAAAGTAATTCGTTTCTGTACCAGCAACTGATTTGATCAAATGCGAGCCTCGGCCCAGGCAGACACAATATCACCCTAACGCATGACGACGTTGGGGTCAACAGCTCACTTGGCCTGGACTTTTTTCGGTCAGTCATTGGTGATGTAAGGCGATAAATAGAAAACATATGACTTCAACTTTCTCCCACTTTAATAAATCCATGACTGACTCTCAGACTTTCAGCTGTATATGTTCCAGATTCGGAGAGCTGAGGCGGCCTCGGTCTGCTGAGCAGTGATAGCAAACCGCTGCTATTTACATTGCGTTGAACCGGAGAACCTCTATGCCAGGTATCGAAGCTCAAGGTGTTTACAATGCAAGAGGAGTTAATTGAGCCCGATCACAAAATGACTGAGCTCTGAACAATGACGGTGCCGATCGCCAGGAACCAAATACATTAATATAATTTCACTTCGGTCGTTGTAATGCGGTCCGTGCTGTCACTTAAGGTTCAGGGTCCGGCAAGGGACTACCCGAGATCAGAACCACTACCCGGGAGCAGCTGCGCTCGCGGTCCACACTGATTAGTGGTCCAGCACCAGAACCGATTACTTGGTAATCCTTTGGATAGAACGAGGAAGTGGCAGGGTATGCGAGACGTGGGCAAGGCTACAAGTATTCGTTTGTCAACAAAACGGTTTGTGTAGCGTAGACGGTGTAGAACAGGCTGGGCACGACTCAGTGGGGAGCAAACCGTAAGATACATATAACACACCTGGGCACGACTCAGTGGGGAGCAAACCGTGAGGTTCCTCCCTCTGGGTCGCGCCTCATATATATACATAATAATACGCCAAGCCTGCCCCTGTCTCCGCTACCTCCTATCGACGTCATAGCCAAGCCAAGCGTCAACCATCCAACACATCCAACAGACGGGATGATCGACCGTGATAATATAATGTAAGGACTCTCGGCTACTATGCTCATTTCTTTTGTACGCCTGCCTAGCACCTCTGCGGAGACCAATATATAACAATCAAGGAGAGCAATGGAAGATACGGATAATTAGTTGTTTTATTTGTCACCTCCCCTCAATGATAATTGACCAGCTCAGAAGAAATCCACGGAAAGAACCCCGTGGTAGTTGTCATCGTGGGTAAGGGCGACCAAGGATCGATCGTATTTGACCAGATCACCACTCAACCCTCTTGAAGGATTCAACCACTCCTGCGCCGAACAATTAATTAATTGATACTGTTCAGATGCCGCAAGAAAGGTAGGAAGTACCGTAATACTTATGGAAGAGGTGGGCAGTGTAATAGAACAAGGAAGTTTTGCTATTGTGTACTGAGTGGCTCCCTCTCAGTTTTAAACAATACAATTCTAAATAGTTTCTCCTCGCATCTACGCGCAGTCATTTGTTCAGCAGCTTCCAACAGCCAGACGTGAATACGCGAGCATAGCGAACATAGCTAGCGATCCAGCACAGCGTGACCATTTGGCCACGCGGGCGTCTCCCAATTCCAGGAAGATGTGTACATAGTGCGTGGGGAGAACTCGATTCGAGGTGGTTCGATCTTGGAAAGAGGATTTGGACGGAGCATCTCCCGCCGGGAGTGAAATTGTCAGGTGTCAGGAGATCGGACCGAAGGTATATTGCGAGGGCGCTTCAACTCCGGCTCAATCCAAGCTGGCGCTTTGTGGTCCGTCTTGAGGCTGCCACTCTGTTGTGAGTCTCATGAAAGCCGGTCCACCCGTAAGCCGCCCAATCACAAGTTGCCATCGCTCCACTCAACTAGCCGAAACAAGCTGGCGAGCCCCGAAGACCGCCGGCGTGCGAGTCGGACACAGGAATCATAAACATCCAATTCACTCCGCAAATGCTATGCGACAGGGTATCTTCTCGGAAGCCTTATCGAGTGAGATCGCCTACTGGGAGATTTTCGTCTTATGGGCCATCCGCCTTTGGCGTGAACGGTGCACATGCTTACAGGGTGCACGAGTGTGTCCAAGTTGCTGTTGAACGTTCTTTGACTCTCGCCATTTCCCAGTGCTCGCGAACTATCACTCGTCGAATCATGTTCCGCCGTCTGTTCCAGAGCGTCTTTCTGCCCCTGCCCTCTGACCCTCATACGTCACCGCTCCCCAGCTTTCCGCCCCCGCCCTCTGACCCTCATCTGTTGCCGCCCCCCAGCAACGCCGTCCTCCTTCCAGTGGAATTACTCTCTGAAATCTTTCTGATCACATTGCAAGACTGGCCATGGGGTCGAAAGTGGTTGATGCTTGTGTGCCGACGCTGGCATGCCATTATGCTTTCAACTCCAGGCATCCATTCTCGATTGACGATCAGAAGGGCGACTCAGAAGGAAGTGGTCGAGGCATTTGTCCAAGGTAGCAAGACGCGCTTGGACATAAGGGTTGATATGAACGATGAAAAAGATGGCAATGATTTCAATGCCGAGAACTTTCACGCGTGCCTCATGGCCGCGGCCCAGGCAGCACGTCGATGGTCCTCGCTTGAGTTTATTTCACCACCACCTCATGGAGAATACAAGACCCTCCAGATCTTGCAGCCTTTAGTGCACCTTGTGTCCTTGAGATTGGCCTGCGGTTTTGGCGAGTTTATAGAGCCACTGATGACTGCAATCAGCAGATGCGACTCTCCCAAACTCACTACAATTCACCTTGAAGAACCTGCTGCTATTCTCTTCCTTGGGCAACCCGCATGTTTGCATACCACCAACTCCCTCACGACTCTTAAGGTCCAGCTGTCCAAGAAGATGGGTAACCCGGTGGATATACTTCCGCACCTTCACAGGCTGCAGCACTTTGAGGCCCGCAACCTTTGCCTCCCCTTCTATCCACCAGATGCCTCCCTTCCTCTTACCCGTACCCTCCATTTCTTGGATCTGAAGTCGGTCTCTGTCCAGTGGATGGCTGGTCATGTTTTTTCTGCCCTTAAGCGGTGCAATGTCTATTTTCCACGCGATGCAGACGTCATTCAGGCCCTCCAGCCTGCTACTATGCCATCTTGCTCTGATTTTCTATACCACGCCAATGATCTTCACCCCCTTGCACAATTTCATCTCCCTTCATTCCAAAAGTTGGATGTGAAAAGTGGGCAGTGGAATGTCTGGAACGGGAATCCTCAGCTGGCAGCTCTATGCCCCATAGTTGCTGCCGGAGCAACGAGCCTGACCAACCTGCTTCTGGATGTTGAATGCAGCGAGAAGTTGTTGGTCCATATGTTGAGCCTTGTACCAAGGCTGGAATCGTTGTCGCTGGGACTTGCCCGCCCCAATGCTTTGAGCACGACTTTCTTCCAGGCATTTATTGTTAATGCTGGTGGTGCCTCTGACATGGTTGGACCACCAGGCCAGGCCACTACTCCACTCTGTCCATCGTTGAAGTCACTTTATCTCAATTATAGGAGATGGCTGAGGGGCCCAGACAAGAAGGCACTCATCGTAGCCCTCAGTCACATTAAGGCATCACGGAATCTGAACGACCCATGGCGCTCATTCAATCTCGAGCTGAGCGTTGATCAAGCGCTTCAGTCACGCTGGTCAATTGATGAGCCAGTGAGGGAGTCACAGGAATTCGGAAATTTGAACCTCATACTGGGTATTTCGGTTCCATGTGGCATAATTCCCATATCAATGGCAGAGCTACCGGACTGTGGCGTTGCGCTACCTTTAAAGGGGCCAGAATATCTTCACTTGCGGAGTCATGGTTTGATAATTCCGGACTTTCGCTTTACTAATGATCACATGGAACTGATGGTCTATGATCGGAGATTTCGAGTGGCACCGCAAAGATTATTGCCTTGTGCCCTGCCCCTTTTTCATGCGCTCAGGGTCCTGGTAGTGGAGAACATTAACCTTTCATTTTTGACTGGTCACACCTTCCACAAACTCGAGAGGTGCAGGGCGGTGAAGTCACCTCATGAAATTGACTCTCCAAGCCCGTTCACAGAGACAGAAATGCCTCTCTGCACTAGGATAGATATAGATGATCTCCACGTGCTTGCCACCTTCAAACTTCCACAAATTCATGAGCTGGCCTTCGATTTTTCAGATCCAGACTGCAGCACAATTTGGGAGAAACGTATTGCAGTGAATGCAAATCTGTCAGGGTTGACTCTTCTGCATATGAGGAAATGGCCGTTTGATGGAGATCTGATCCCAATTCTTAGATCGTTGACATTGCTTGAAACCCTGATTATCAACTCTCGGCTTGGTCTAGTCCCGTTCAGGGCCTTTCTCCCAATAGATGCAGATGCGACCCTTGTACTGAATCAAGCGAATGCTGAAGGGCAGGCGTTGGCCCTTCTCTGTCCTAGGTTGCAGAGTTTACGGATTGAGGGTCAGGATCCCTCGGAGGAGCCAGAGCTGGTATCTCTTCTCATGGATATTGTCATTCTTCGTGCAAAGTTAGGGTCTCCTTTTATGGACTTCACGTTTTCTGAGTTCTCGTCCGAGCAGTTCAAGCCTGGAAGCCTGTTTAAGCTGATTTGGACGAATGAGAGGTTTAGCATGAAAAAGAGTGTTCTGCCTGAGGAGGCTAAGAAATTTGATTTGGATATTTAGCTTGTGTGGTACTGGCGTTATCACCGATATGGCTGATGGAATACATGTAGATAGCGCTCTCCCGTCCATATATATGTAGCTTTCCGTTGTTTGAGATGTCAATAAAGGATGTGGAGTAAGCAGGTGAGTATCATCTGGAAGCTTGTCAAGTGCGAAAACACGCATGCTCAGGGGTGACCATGTGGGACGTACTCCCAAGCCAACAAAGCAATGAACAATATCTGAGTCCAGTGCCGGTGGCATCACAGATCCGTCCGAGCGTGTTCGAAGTCGCCTGGAGGTTATCATCTCCTTGCGACCAAATGATTTCTCCTTGGGCAACCACTTTTCGACCCCTTCGAGGGGCACCATTCGCTTTGTGCATAAGACCCCTCAGAGGGTCAGCCGCGCGCGTTCCCACGGCCGATTCTATCCCAAATGAGGTGTGCGCGGCTTGCGCGACTTGCGCAACCCTGCCTTGGGTTATATAGGGGCACTCAACCACGCTCGTCCCGTCCCGTCCCGCGCACCAGCGGACAATGTAAGCAGCGATCGCGTGTGATAAGCAGTCAGGGAATGTCGCGGTGCGGTTAGCACAGCCGCAGCGGTCAGCGACTGGTTTTGTGCGGTTTCAGCTAGCTTTTCCTGCTGAGTTAGGGATGCGGCCGTCAAATTCGATTAGTATCTGATAGTTAGACCCTTCGGGCATAACCAGGCGGCACCTGTTGGACACCCAAAGGAAACTAGAGGACCCAGGGTCGAAATACTCGAAAAACCGCCACCGCACCTCGACCGACGGTTTTGCGAATTCCGACCCTGCATTAACCATTGCGGTCATTTCTACACTACTATAACTCTTTAAGAAATATATAAATTCTAGTACTAAGGCGTACGGAGGCCTCATACCACATCTCATGACTCGCGGTTTAACCGCGACATTCCCTGTGATACGCAACACCATCGACCATCCTGTAAATTATTAAAAAAATATTAGCTTATTTCTCGTCCTGTATCGTGAAATGATTGGGAGCGTGCGCAACGCGCCCGCGCCCCAATTTGTATGGATATAGTTTTTTATTGTTAGCGCGCGCGTGCGTGCAGCATACCTTCTATCTTACTATAATTAGATGTGCGTGCCTCGCACCTGTCAGTCTATCACGTCCCCTGGAATGGTGCTCCTAGCTTCAGCCCTCCCTGCATACGTTCCAGACCCATTTTCGTTTCGGAACCTTTCGAGACGCCCTCTGGTATTGTGTAGTAATATTATTGATTCATTTCAGTCATTTTATCGCCTGGTTTACTGGCCGGTTTACCAGCCGGTTTACCAGCCCGTCACATTGAAGCGCACGCGCCTCACGCGCCTTACGCGTTCCATACCCGACTATCCTATTTCCCTTTTCCCTTTTCGAAATCACAGTGACACCACCGTGAGCCTTTTTCGCTGATGTCACTGCTCACAAACGGCCCGCGCGCGCCTCACGCACTTCCAGAGTTGGGGCTCGCATTCAAGCAGACCAGGGCATTTGGAACGCGCACGCTTCAGGTGAATGCTGGCAGGCGCCCAGGTAGAATGCGTGTAGAACTAGCACAGCGAGTGAGCGGGCGGAAGAACCGTGAGCATCTATACAAGTACCATACCTAGCACAGCGAGTGAGCGGGCGGAAGAACCGTAAGGATCTTTCGCCCCCTCACAAGCTGCGCCCTATGTACATAGCGAGGGTGGCACGGGCCACACGTAGCATACAAATGAATAGAACAAATGAAAAGTATACAAAAGAGGCAGGCCGATCGTCTGACCAGTAGCGTGCCTGCATCGCTGCCGGGCGGCAATAACCATCACAGCCAACAATGCGCGTACCATCACGCATCCCATTCTTTTCGGGATTGCTTTGTCTGTCGGAGGTGGGTTTTCATGGTGCCTGATCTTCTGGCCGAATGACTGCCGGCCGGCACACCTCGGCATGTGATTGCGCGCACGTGAATATTTTCAATAAATTCAAATTAAATACATGACTAAATTATTATACATTTATACAGGTCGTACGTACATGGAGGAGTGCCCATAGTCGGGTGGAGCCTGGGCAAGGTCATCGAGTTGTATGCTGTCGGACGCTGAAAGACATGTTGAATGATATTGTACTTACCTCTGGGGATGTAGAGAGCCTTGAGGATGTACGTTTGGATGTGTGGGGGCAGCGAAGAAGGCGGCAAGGAGGAAGAGGAAGTCCGAGGCCCTGCGAAGCCGATCGCTGTCGCGCGTGGGCTGTGGGTCAGGCTACAAATGTCAGTGAGGCACACGCGATATATGTATATACGCACGTACACGGAGGAGTCGCACCAGGGGTCATGATGCAGTCCAGCGGAGCCTGGGTAAGGTCGTTGAGTGGTAAGCTGTTGCAGGCTGAACGGCGTATTATATGATATTGTACTCACCTCTGGATGTGCAGAGGACTTTAATAATATGCGCTTGGCTGTGTGGGGGCGGCGAGGAAGGCAGCGAGGAGGAAGAGGAAGGCCGAAGTCCTGCGAAGCGAATCGCTGTCGCGCATGGGCTGTGGGTTGTGCCACAGGTATCAGTGAAGCACATTCGATATGTGTACATACACACGTGCACGGAGGAGTCGCTCCAGGGGTCATTATGCAGTCCGGCGAACCTTGGGTAAGGTCATTGAGTGGTAAGCTGTTGGGTGCTGAACGGCGCATTGTATACTATTGTACTCACCTCTGGGTGTGCAGGGGATCTTGGGTATATGCGCTTAGATGTGTGGGGGTGGCGAGGAAGGTGGTGAGGAAGAAGAGGAAATCTGGGGCCCTGCGAAGCCGATAACCGGCGCGCGTGGGCTGTGGGTCGGTTTACAACTACCGGGGGATCACATGCGATATCTATGCAACGCATGTACATGGGCGAGTTGCTCCAGGGTCGTTACGAAGTCCAGCCACGATTTTCGAGGGTGTAAGCGATTAGCTGCTGAGCAACGCCTTGGGTCATGTTGTACTCACCTATGGGTATGTAGAAAACCTTGAGGATGTGCCCGTTGATGTGTGGGGGTGGCGAGGAAGGCGGCGAGGAGGGAGGGAAAGACCTACAGAGCGTTAAATACCGCGCGCAGACTGTAGGTTGGGCTACATACATCAGAAAAATGCATGCGATATTGTAGAATGCACATTCATGGGGTCGAATCGCTCCCGGGGTCGTTGCACTGTTCGCAAAGGTTTTGAGTGGTAAGCTGAACGACGCGTCTAGACCTATCGTACTTACCTTTCGGTTAATGTTGAGAATGTGCCCATGGAAAGCGGGGGCAGCGGGGGATGCGGCGATGGCAACGGCAACGGCGCGGTCCAAGATACTGTTGTGTTGAGTACAGGAGAGGGCGGCCGGGCAGGTGAATTATACAATCAATTACATAAATTTATTCACACTATCCTATAATGCATACAAGAAATATTGGGACCCAAGAAGCACGCGCAGAGGGGGCCCCACGACGAGAGCCAGTGTTGTGTACTCTGAGGGTCAAAGCGAACGGTACCCCTCGAAGAGTGGTTGCCCAGGGTGGTGGCTGGGAAGTTCCGGGGTCCCACCGGACATTTGGGGGGGTTGTCCCTCTTCTCATCTTCTAGTCCTCTTGGCTTCTCGTCATTGCCAGTTGGCCACTTCTCGTGACTGTCATGGGTTGCGTCTTTTAACAACCTCGCAACCTCTGCACGTCAATCAGATCCAGCACAACCAGCTGAACAAAACAGCGGTATCAGCCTTTTTTCATGCATCTCGTAAAGAAGTGAGTGAGGATGGCCTCCTGAAGACACGTACGGTCTCCCTCTACCTATCTTTTCTCTACCGCGTGATCTGGAGCCGTTTTCGGTGTCCGGCGTCCTCCTGCACGAGAGTCTAATCCTTGCGCAGCAGGACGAATTGTTGCGGATTCAGGGAAATAGTTCGAATAGTTCTAGTCGCATATGGGGAATTCTGGATTCCCAGGGGCTGTCAAAGACGCACAAAAGGGCTGGGAGTCGCTCTGGGACGCTTCAACCTTAGAGCCAGTGCATACCGCTTCGCCCAGTACGTTATCAATGTATGAAGTGTCATCAATGTATGAGGATAGCCACGCCCGGTCAGTTTCAAGGTTATCACCCCTGCTATCCCATCTCACCAGCCAACAATGGTCTTCAGTTTACACCACCCTCGGCTTTTCGAAGTCCGGAGCTGGTGCCTGCAAACGAGTTCTCGATAGAAAGTAGCACCATCCTTGTGACTGTCTCCGAACCAGAGTTCCCTGTTCAGAGAACGCAGATTCGGTATCACGCTGCACGCCTCACCACTATCTCCGTCACTTATGACCTACATCGCTAGAACTTCGCGCTAGCTTTGCGATCACCAGACATTGGCCGCCCTGGTTATAAGCCAACCCAGTTCCGCCAGTTCCGCCAGTCCAACTGACAACTGCCCTCATTTGGATTCTCTTATGGTCAGCTCAACCTCTGTGATAAGACTTTCTGCTTGACTAATAGCTTCTAGGCCTCAGAGTCGAATTTCTGCCTGGACCTTGGGGACACTCATGCCTTGGACAAGCCTCTGACAGTCGATGATGTTGTGCATTTCGACGCCTCAACCGTCTCACTCACCCCGGATCCCAGTCCCGATAATACGTCTCTCAACCTCTTGAGTGGAGACGGAGACTACTTGCTTCACATTTCCATTCGCCGCGACACATGCACCATTGTGCTCAATAGTCGTTATGCTACTAGCGCTTGGGGTACTGAAGAGCATATAGATTGGGATGGGACATTCACTGATGGCAAACGCGCCACCATTGCCGTCTGCAATAATGCTCAGACATTCACGATTTCTATCAATGACAAAATCAGACACCAATACAAGAAGCGTATCAACCTGACTACGCAAGCCGTTTCATACAGGAAGAACGCCGCTATGACCACCGCTATCTTTGGCCCGACCATTTCAGTCCGAATACGCTCTCCACACCCTCCGCCAACCAGCTACCAGTCAGCATACTTCCAGCTGCCCATTGCTGACGTTGTGGCGGAATCCGAAGCGCACCCCTTCGACATTATCGTGATCGGTTCGGGCATCGGGGGCGGTGTACTAGCCAACGCTCTTCTGGAGAAGAACCGCCGGCTCACGGAAAGTGATTTCAACGATGAGTCTACCCCTGCACCTGCAGACCCTCGTTGGAAAGGTCCGACCCCGAATCGCCCTCACAAGGCTCCTCCACTCCCTTACAAGGCTCCGAATCCACTCCGAATCCTCGTCATTGAAAGAGGCCGCCTTATATTCCACACCCACTGCATGAATGGACCACGTCCTTCCAATAGTGGAACTACCTCGCAAGGCAATGACCTATTCTTCAATACGTACAAGAATCAGTGGGACATGGACGATGAAACGAAGAAGATATGGGTTGGTGGCGGAGTGTACTGTCTTGGAGGTCGAGGGGCAGTATGGGGACTATTTGCACCTCGGTGAGATATTTTATAGAATAATCGAACGATGGGTTGACTTTTTCTGTAGGATCAGCTTTGACACACTCAAGACCGAGTTCCCTTCAACAATCAAAGACGCCCTCCTAACCGAGTACTACCGCAAGGCCGAAGAAGTCCTGCAACTCGAATATCCGGTCACCAAACCCCCACATCAAGCGCTCATCGATCGCCTCAATCTCCAGGTGGACCAGGAGCTTCCTTCGACTCAGTGGGAGTGGGGTAGGATTGCTTCTCAATTCCGTGACCCAAAAAACTATGACTTTGCCGCCGGGGCATATAGTCCCATTGACACGCTCCTTGAAGCCGCGATGAACGATCCGACGGGCAAGAAGGATCCTAATTTCCGTACAATTCTCAATGCCCCTGTCGCTCGTCTTGAGCCTCAGCCAACCCCGGATCAGCTCTCCTCGGTCACCCACGTGGTCGTGAAGGATGGTGACACGGAACGCAAGATCGCATGCAAGAAGGTTGTTTTGTGCGCTGGCTCCATCGAGAGCGCTGCGATTCTTCTTAGGAGTGCCGACAGAGATATCAGCAATTTTGGGGACGTTGAGGGAGAATTCGGCCACATCACAGATCATCACATCCTGTCCGTGGCGATGCCATTCTTCTATCGCAATATGGAGGACCGGGACCTTATCGGTGGAATGAAGTTGCAGACCGACATCCAATTCAATATCGTCAAGGATGGAAAGGTCGACAATACTGTGGCTCTCGCCAACATCTCACTGGACGCCGTATCCTTCCTTCCACGAAACGACGTATCCGATGGCCTCCTCCCCATGCTCATCATTGCATACATCATCCCCTCCGCTCTTGTCCCGACGAACAACGTCAAGTTGAATCCTGACGACGAGCCTCAAATTCACGTCTCCTGGGCAGACGATGAGAATTTTGAAGAGAAACAGAGGGTTCTGAAGAATTTCGCCGTGGATATCATGAACAAGATCGTTGATGTCTATGACGTACGCTTCGCGGAGGTAACTTCAGCTGGCTACCAGCCCCTTCTCCATACCATCACGGTCGACGATATACAACTCAATCAAGCTGGTGCCGGCGTCGTAGCCCACGAACTGGGTACAATCCCTATGCCCGGCGCGAGCGGTGAAGGTGGCCTGCTCGACACGGATCTCCACATGAAGTACGGCTGGCGTAATGTCTCTGTCTGCGATCTGTCCGTCTTCCCGTACTCAGCTGCCGCCAACCCATCTCTTACACTTGCCGCTCTCGCTCTTCGCCTGGCCGACAAGCTTTACCCTGATCCCAAGTATTCACCAGTGACCGTTTATAACCTCACAGGTGACAGCATACTTATTAACATGACCAATTCCAAGCGCACTAAGAAATTTGGCCCTGAATTGCCGATTACCATTCATAAGGGGGGTTCGGCCACCTGGCAAATGGAGGAGAGGGATGCAATGTACATCTACCATTGCAAGTGCGCGGAGAACTTCGACGTCCAGATGGTTTATCCTGGCACCAACGCCATGGTCGTGAACCCGCCGCCAAAAGCTGAGATCTGCATGTGTAACAGCATCCCCCTCAGTGAGTTTCGTACGACGTTCTCATGAATGGTGCTTACCTCTGCTCAGATCCCGCTGACTCCCCTCGAATTCCTCAATTAAACGAACCCTGTACATAGGCCCAAACCTCCGCCGCCTTCTAAGACATGTACCAATGTAACTGTTGTATGCCCCTGAACGGCCCTTCCATGGCACGCACGATGATAACTCGATGTTCATCTATTGTCCAACCTTCCCCTCCTTAGCTGTATGACGCTTCTTGACCTTCTAAATATGTGAACATCAGCGTAGTTCGCTGCCTTCAATCGATCGATAATAGGGTTATTTTCGACTAGTCGGCGTCAAAAACTGCCGGGTTGGTTTGCCGTTCGCATGACTGCAAAGTGGTCCATTTAAATACACTGGACTAGGCCTGCCATTCTCGACTCTGAGCTTCACATATCGATGCCTCCTTGCTTCCTTGATAATCCACGCTAAGCAGGAGAATATCGCCGTAAGTGCCATCGCGGGGGAGTCGCATACAGTTGAGGAATGTGCCTGAAGCGGAAGAGGTGTATGTATAGCTGTGTCTCGCGATGTAGGGACTAACAATGAGAAAAGCACGAGAACAGACGGCGTGAGGGAAAAATATAATTTAGTTTTGTCGATAGGATCGATGGGCAACTGGGTGTGCTGCCGTCAGCCAAGGGCTCCTCGAGGTTGATTATCGACCATCATATCCTGGCCATTGAGAAAGAGCGGTCGGCACTGATTCCAAGTTTGGATCAGTTGTTCCGCCGAAAGAACTCCGCGTACTGGTCAGTGGACGTGTTAGTTATTTCGCGGTTGACGGTAAAAGTCTGTACATTGTTCAATGCATTCACGTAGCCAAATACCGGCTTGGAATTACCCAGCTATCGCTTCAGCTTTGCGATGCGGATATCCACAGCAGCTTGGTCGATCACGAACCGGCCCTTCCCCGCATCGAAAACGAGGCACGCCCAGCCAACCACACCGATTGGTAGGGCTGGTTCCAGCTCGTCTCTGACACAGACACCAGCTGTCTTCTTCATGTTGAAATTGATGCTGACTAACTCCGCATACTGATTCATCTCCTCCAGGCAACGGCGCACACGCTTGCGTCTTGGTGGTAGATGGTACATTCCGTAGAGTATTTGATAATAAACGCAACGTCTAATAGCCTGGGTTTAAACCTGGGGGCTCTTCTTTCAGTCCCACATATATACAAATCTAACACTACCTAGTTACGTATACACACATTTGGTTGTATAGAATAAGAGCCTGACACTGGCCGGTAGTGTCGGAGGAGCGGATAGAATATGAAACTAGACAAATGCACAAAGTGCTCTTTAGGTTTCTAGACCTCAGATATAAATCATAACACAATATACTAGATGCAATAGAGTGTATAGTGTGGAAGTGGAGCAGCGCGCGAGTGACCAATTTAATACCAGTTGTTTATCCTGGTCCTAGTGTCCCTTGCACTCCGCATCTCTTATTAGATAGGATTGATGGTGGGCTCTTAAAGCGCTGTGGATAAATGGTTTGTGGTAAAAAGATGATATTCCAAAAGTCCGCTCGGGGAGCCCCCTTATAAAGGTGCACTCCCGCAGCGGGGTCCGTGTCTACATAGCTACAACTGCGGAGATCATCCTAGATGACCCTTTAGCTGTGCTTCCGCAGTCACAGACCCCTGGACAATACATAGGTTTCTCGCCTCTCTCGATTACTTTTTTTTTTTTTTTTTTTTGTGGGGGAAAGAAGGGAAATGCGTCATGCACTCTCTCTCGATTACTTTGTGCACCACCGCGCTAAACAAGTGGGACCCGGACGCGATACAAGTAAAAAAAACTCGGAAACAGTTTCCAATCGACTATCCTATCAAAGGATAATAATTAAGAAATACCTACGACACGTATCCGTTCCTCTTCTGACGCGGGCGTGCGTCAAGTCATAACCTTTCGCCAATAACCGTTCCATAACAGTAGAACCAAAAGCTTGTCGTAAATACGATAGATGTAGAGACCGGACGCGCGCTGATTGACCGCGCTGTCCATCCTGAACAGAATTGCCTCGCCGCAAAGGACCTGTAGATGTGGAACGAAACCAGATGTGAGAGCCTGATCGTGTGAAAGAGTTGCGTAGGTAACAACGTACTGACAACGCGTGTGCGATGGGCACACTATGGGATCGGGTACGCGGGCCAGAGGCTCCCTCAAAGAGAAGGTTGCGTGGCGTTCAACCGTTTCTCAAGAAACGCAAGCTAGCTCTCCGACATGCCGTAGAACTCAGGTCCTGCTGGAATCGAGTCGTAAGGTAGGATGGCCCGAACCTGAGGAATGTCGATCAGTTCGAGTACCAATAACCCCATGAGAAGGAAAAGCGGCAAAAAAGAAGTTCGCGCACCATTCCAGATCCGCTCGCATGACTGGGCATTTTCCGTAAAGCCCTCTGCGCAGCGCAGCCTCGGTGCTTACGAGCGCGCCGCAGCAGTACCTGTTTGGCACTGCCATCCTGGTTAGGGCGTTCATTGGCCTTCGGCTCCTCATCGTACGGTGTCTCCTGCTTGACGTCGCTTAGGCGCTGGGTCATGAGGAACTGCTCCAGCCGCAGTGCGTGTCGTTGTGCGTCGATCGACTCAGTGAGTAGCAGCATGGCATCGACAGCCTACGGGTACTTATCCTACCCTGTGCTGATAGCCGTGCCGTGCCGTAGCCACGACCACGACCGCGATTTTCAGCTGTAATTAAAATGGGACGGCAGTGATTCACCGAGCATGTCGTGCCGCCCCTTCAGCTGCCTCCAGTTGAATGGTTTGACCCAGGTTGATAAACATAGGACGCTTTTAAATCGGCTTTGATCTTGTTGCTCCATTCCGATATCGATCCTCGTGGGGACGACTTAGCCGACAATTCTCCCGACGTCTCCGGACCCTGCCCGCCGAACGGCAACTCTATTAAGAGCCATTTTCGGCCCAATATCTCCATGCCTCCACCACGCGAATACTCATGTCCCCTTGTCCTCTCTCCTTATCCTCTCTAAGTCCCTCCATGAACCAAGTGGTCCGCGTTAACGCCACCGACAGGCGCATCGCATATTCTGGCGAGTGGACCAGGGAAAACAACACAATATCGGCCTTCGCCTTGAATTCCCAGTTTTTTTTTTTGTTCCGAGGTTCGATTTATGCCTGATGGATCAGTGCTTTCTGTATCATTTTCATGATACCTGACACCGGAATTCCCCTTCAGGTTCTAGCATCAAAGTGTATGGCAGGGGGCAGTCGCGTACCAGCGGATCTATTCTCTTGACTCTCGACGGCAACTCCACGAATGTAGTGCTTAACGGCACGACCTCTGGTGATGGGGTATCACTCATGTATCGTGCTGATAACATGGAAGATGGTGATCACCAGCTTCGTGGAGCTCTGTATATAACAGGCGCGCCTTTGGAGATGGACTACTTCGAGTGCGTGATGCCCTTGCTTCACTCCATCCCAAGAACTGTGTACTAATAATCTCGCCGCTTCCAGGATTGAAGATTCGTCTGGAGATCCCTTCGCTCTTCTCAGCGCCGGGCCAGCTGCGCAGAACGTACCGGCACAGGCGGTCATTGTGGACAATTCCAGCCCGGAGATTATATATCACACCTCCTCGTGGAAACACGATTTCGACCGTTTGGATTACTACTACAACAGCATGTCGTTTACGGGGGCTGCCGGTAGTTCGTTGAGTTATTCCTTTAATGGAGTCGCAATATGGTATGACTACCTATCTCATATCATACAATGACCAACCTGTTCTGTAGGTACTATAGTGGGGTTGGCCTAGGCTACGGCTTCTTCAATGTATCGATTGACGGATCAACACCGCAGCGATTGACTGCGAAAAGCAGTTCATCTCTGTACCAGCAACTGATTTGGTCAAATACGAGCCTCAGTCCAGGCAGACACAATATCACCCTAACGCACGACGACCTTGGGGTCAACAGCACACTTGGCCTGGACTTTTTTCGGTCAGTCATTGGGGATGTGAGGCGATAAAGAGAAAACATCTGACTTTTGCCTCCTCCCATTTTCCTCTATTGTTTATACAGTGTCCTCCCTGAGGGAAGCAGTACGTCTACGCTCCTCTCGTCATCCCCAACCACGAGCTCGCAGCCAGTTGCTTCCACCAATCCAAATCAAACGAACAGAGTCCCGTTAGCCGTGGGTTTGACGCTCGGTCTTCTCGCGCTTGTCGTCGGTGTCCTTGGTGGTGTTTACTACCTATCCCGCCGAAGACCAAAGACGCCGGTTGACCTCGACACCCCCCCCGTTTCTCCATACACTGTCCCTTCGATAAGACAAGCTGGCCAACGATCAAGTCTCCGGCTAGACGGCAAGCGCCCTCCTCAACCAGCTCTACCGTCTGGCATACCTGTAGACACGGGAGACCCATACATGTCTCCGACTGTAATGACTGCAACTGAGTTAGGGCCGCCCCCCAGTTATCAGAGGTACAACTGAAGAATGGACGCGGCGCAATAATCCAGAAATATCTTTCTCGGTGTATTTATGAACATTTATCAATAAATTTATGACTAACCTTCGGACCTTCAGCTGTCTATGTTCCAGATTCGGAGAAGTACCTTGGGCTGCTGAGCAGTGATATATGATGGCAAACCACTGCTATTTACATTGCGTTGAGCCGGAGAGGCTCAATGCCAGGCATCGAAGCCAAAGGTATATACAATGCAAGAGGCGTTAAGCCCGGTTTTATTTGCGCGCTATCGTGTACGGAGTCGCGTCCTTTCAGTTTCAAAGGATACAATTCTAAATAGTTTTTCCTCACACCCATGCGCAGTCACTAGTTCAACAACCTCCAACGGCCAGATGTGAATACGCAAACATTGCGATCATTGCGATCCAGCACAGCAGGACCATTTGGCCACTTGGGTATGCTCACCGACCTCCAACATCTGGGCTATATATCGCTGAAAGATAGCAAAAATGTCGGTCATAGATGTTCATAAATATATTTGGGTACAGTGGTATATCACCCACTGGGCAGTATCACCCACCGGCCAACAGCACCCACACGACACTAAACCTCTTGCTTTTCTCATTCACATATGTAAATAGGATTAATATACTTCTTGAAACTGTCATCTGACGTGCGCACCATTAATCCCACTTGCAATGTGAGCCAAACACCAAAAACAGCCAATTGCATAAGGTTCCAGGGCTGGAAAATGCATGGGAACCTAGGTCGCGATGTCCAGAACCTAAAACAGTCGTGAGGAACCCATGTCTTTGTGTTGCAACTTATCTCTCAAGCAAAAGGACTGCAAGTGAGCCTCCAAAGCCAGTCTCCAAAGCCAGGATCGATTGTAAAGACTGGCAAAGCAAGAACAGCAGCCATAAAGAAGGAAGGGGCCCTCCAGAGGGCTGTGGAGAAGTTTCTAGCAGACTCAAAGTCCACCCTCAGCACCAAGCCAGAAATTGTTTGCAAACAGCTAGCTCACTGTCAAAGACACCATCTGGTCAAGAAGAAAATGCTCCGAACATACAGAGGGGGAGACATAGATACCCTTGCATTTCGGTCAACCTGATCCCAGGTGAGGAAGTTGTCATGGGCGACATGGACTTTGTCGAAGTATCTGAAGCATGATCAGCACATGACGAGAGTGCTCATTTAAGCATATAGGCGTACTGTAGATTTTGGATTGATGCTTTGTGCCCACTAATCACGCGTTGCTCGCTGCGTGGTCCACCATGGAATCAGGCCAAGCACAGATCAGTGAGATAGAGGTGGCGCATGCGGGAGGAAGTAATAGAATGGGTTCTTCTCAATCTGTGACTATGTTTGATACATAGCTGCCTATTGTGGTCTCAGATTTCAGCGAGCAGTGCTAAGCTGCCCGGCAGGTGATATACCACTGTATTGCGCTGCGATCACTCTAGTTGTACATAGGGCTCTCATAACTGGGGGGCGGCCCTAACTCAGTTGCAGTCGTTACAGTCGGAGAGATGTATGGGTCCTCCGTGTCCACAGGTGAGGCAGACAGTAGAGCTGGTTGAGGAGGGCGCTTGCCGTCTAGCGGGGAACTTGATGGCTGGCTGGCTTGTCTTATCGAAGGGACAGTGTATGGAGAAACGGGGTGTGTGTCGAGGTCAACCAGCCTCTTTTGTCTTCGGCGGTATAGGTAGTAAACACCACCAAGGACACCGACGACAAGCGCGAGAAGACCGAGCGTCAAACCCACGGCTAACGGGACTCTGTTCGTTTGATTTGGATTGGTGGAAGCAACTGGCTGCGAGCTCGTGGTTGGGGATGACGAGAGGAGCGTAGACGTACTGCTTCCCTCAGGGAGGACACTGTATAAACAATAGAGGAAAATGGGAGGAGGCAAAAGTCAGATGTTTTCTCTTTATCGCCTCACATCCCCAATGACTGACCGAAAAAAGTCCAGGCCAAGTGTGCTGTTGACCCCAAGGTCGTCGTGCGTTAGGGTGATATTGTGTCTGCCTGGACTGAGGCTCGTATTTGACCAAATCAGTTGCTGGTACAGAGATGAACTGCTTTTCGCAGTCAATCGCTGCGGTGTTGATCCGTCAATCGATACATTGAAGAAGCCGTAGCCTAGGCCAACCCCACTATAGTACCTACAGAACAGGTTGGTCATTGTATGATATGAGATAGGTAGTCCTACCATATTGCGACTCCATTAAAGGAATAACTCAACGAACTACCTGCGGCCCCCGTAAACGACATGCTGTTGTAGTAGTAATCCAAACCGTTGAAATCATATGTCCAGGAGGATGTGTGATATATAATCTCCGGGCTGGAATTGTCCACAATGACCGCCTGTGCGGGTACGTTCTGCGCAGCTGGCCCGGCACTGAGAAGAGCGAAGGGATCTCCAGACGAATTTTCAATCCTGGAAGCGGTGAGGTTGTTAGCACACAGTTCTTGGAATGGAGTGGAGCAATGGCATCACGCACTCGAAGTAGTCTATCTCCAAAGGCGCGCCTGTTATATACAGAGCTCCACGAAGCTGGTGATCACCATCTTCCATGTTATCAGCACGATACATGGGTGATACCCCATCACCAGAGGTCGTGCCGTTAAGCACTACATTCGTGGAGTTGCCGTCGAGAGTCAAGAGAATAGATCCGCTGGTACGCGACTGCCCCCTGCCATACACTTTGATGCTAGAACCTGAAGGGGAATTCCGGTGTCAGATATCATGAAAATGATACGGAAAATACTGATCCAGTAGACATAAATCGAACCTCGAAACAAGAAAAAAAATCGGGAATTCAAGGCGAAGGCCGATATCGTGTTGTTTTCCCTGGTCCACTCGCCATCATAAGTGATGCGCCTGTCAGTGGCGTTAATGCGGACCACTTGGTTCATCGGAGGGCTTAGAGAGGATGAGGAGAGGAGAGGAGAAAGGGACGGGAGTATTCGCGTGGTGGATGCATGGAGATTTTGGGCCGAAAATGGCTCTTAATAGAGTTGCCGTTCGGTGGGCAGGGTCCGGAGACGTCGGGAGAATTGTCGGCTAAGCCGTCTCCACGCAGGATGTCGTGGGATTCATGATCGGGATTCGCGACCTACGCCAGGGGTGGAAACATTTGGATGTCAAATATGTCTTCCCCAGTGTCCCGGACATGGATTCTTCCTATCGAGCTCGATTCGAATATTACCTGTAGTCCGATGCAATAATAGAGTAAATAACATCCCAAATGGGAGCCATAAGAATACGAATAAGACCCCCAATCACCTCATCGCTGTTCTCTATTGTCCACCTAGCTACTACTCACCCTCGCACTGATACTCTGGGTTCCTACCCACTCAATTGTATATATAGATCCCTATAAACCTTCGAATGTCCTGTCGACCCACGGTATCGATCATCGACTTAAAAACTGTCTGAACGACTGAAAGGTCAGATGCTCAAGGGCCTTAGATCTAATAATCAACACCACTCGTAAAATACGGGTTCGTGACGTGCTATCAATCAAGCGAATAGTCAGTGGTCCAATCCAGATGCCAGACCGAGCAGTAACCTTGGATCTCACTCACCAGAAGTCAATCGCCAATCCACCAGCGGTGAGGAAATTTTGCACCTTGTCTCACTCTCTACTACTCTCTCATGAACTATGATGGGCGCGTTCGATCCAACGACAACGCTGCATTCCCATGGATTTCAATCCAATCCGCCTCCACCAGAGGAAGGTCAGTAATCCTCGCAAAATACAAGTAGGAATCTGGACACTCATATGCCATAAGAGGTGACGGTCCTTCCGTTCGGCCATGCTATCTCGACCTCCAGGACCGCTGCTACTCCAGTGGTCTCGAGCATTAATCCGACACCCATCCAGAACTCTAAGGCTTCCAGTTCATCAGTCCCTCTATCTGCGATTGAAGCTGTACAACCTACTCTGAGGTCGGGTTGACAATTATCCAGCGAAAGCGACAGTAACCAAGGGCTGGTAGGTGCTGTCGCGCCAGAACCACCACGTCAACCGAATCGCCAGTATTAGTGGCGGCCAAAAGAATTAATGAGAATAGCATCAAACTTCCTTGAGTGGGCTTCCTATTGCTGCGAGTATCCGCAGTGCCATGCGCAATTTGGACCCTCGTTTGCCGGACCCTGAACCTGAAGTGACAGCAGAGACTTCAATGGAGATTTGAGTAGCAGGAGTAACATGCATGCATTCGGCTCCGTGCCTCTCAACGCCATCATGGTTCAGCCGGGCTTAATTCCTGCGGCCTTAGTATAGTGTCCATGCCTTGGATAGAGGCTGCCCGGTTCAACACAATGTACAACCTAGCTTGCTACTCCCAATCATCTTAACTGCATAATATCCATGCCCTCATAGAATTACAGTGTTGCATCACTGCTCCTCTAGGGCCTGAGAGTCTGGGACACTTCTCCGAACCTGAGACATATAAGGGACAGTGGACTCAGTTACAGATACTCATAAATACATCGAGGGAAATAATTATTGCACCTCGCCCACTCTCCACTCAACCGCTCGCGCTCTGCATATCATGGTGTCGAACAATTAATCGATACTATTCAGAACCCGCAGGAAAGGTAAAAAGGGTCGTGATACCAATGTGAGAGGTGCACAGTGTAATAGTACAAGGAGGTTTTGCTGTCACGTCCTTTTCAGTTTTAAACTATACAATTCTATACGGCTTCTCCTCACGCGCACGCGCAGTCACTGGTTCAGCAGCCCCAAAAAATCAGACGCGAATTCGTGAACATAGCGAACATAACGATCCGGCGCGACATGACGATTTGGGGACGCCAGCCTGCTCACCGATCTCCACCACCCGGGACGTATACCGCTGAAAGATAGCAACAGAGCCGGTGACAACCGTTCATAAATATGTTAAGGGGGTTATTGCGCCGCGCCCACTCTCCAGTCGTACCTAGGGCTCTCATAACTGGGGGGCGGTCCTAATTCAGTTATAATCGAAGGCATGAGTGGGCCGCCCGTGTCCACAGGTATGTCAGACGGTCGAGGTGGTTGAGGGGGGCGCTTGCCTCCTTGCGGTAATACCGGGCCGGCTTGTCTCATTGGAGGGGCAGTGTATGGAGAAGCAGGGCGCGCACCGAGATCAGCCCCCGTCCTTCCTCTTCGGCGGTATAGGTAGTAAACACCGCCAAGGGCGCCGACTGCAAGGGCGAGAAGACCGAGCGTCAAACCGACGGCTAGCGGGACTCTGTTCATTTGGTTTTGATTGGTAGAACCGACTGGTTGCACATTCGTTGCTGACTCTCTAGGGCTCGTGGTTGAGAAGGACGAGGACGGGGACGAGGACGAGGAGAGTAAAGAGCTGCTGCTTGCCTTGGGGAGCGTAGACGTGCTGCCTTCCCGTGGAAGAACACTGAACGACAATGGAGAAAATTCAGATGTTTTCTCTCTACCCCTCACTTTATTAATGACTAACCGAAAGAAGTCCAGGCCAGTTACATTGAAGCCGATGTCATCATGCGTGAGGGTGATATTGTGCGTGCCTAGACCAAGGCTTGTATTTGACCAAATTAGTTGCTG
>Ga0307515_10004311_pt1 | contig 29516 bp, 28 predicted proteins | sample 17_EM_MG_FD_194513 | JGI IMG/M metagenome (GOLD analysis project Ga0307515, IMG submission 194513) | Populus trichocarpa ectomycorrhiza microbial communities from riparian zone in the Pacific Northwest, United States - 17_EM | ecosystem: Host-associated > Plants > Roots > Unclassified | place... | reverse complement strand
GGTTGTATATTTAAGGACCCTTAGTCCCTACCTAGATAGTTCCTTCCTTATAGTAATTCTCAGAATACAATTAGAGTTAATCTATTGGGCAACCACTCCACCAGTTATTATTACGTTGTTGACTTTACGCTTTACCTACACACCTAGCCCAATAACGAACCCACCGTAGTACTTGCTACAAGGTTCCGTTACACGACTGCCTATATCTAACTTCTTATAAAATAGAACTATAGTATTACCGCAACGTGGAGGCGATAGAGAAGACTAAGAACTTTTAGCTTGTAGTATTTTAGAGATAATTAAGTTTTGCTAGTGAGGAAGAATTGCGATAAACTAGACCAAAACTAACTACCTATATTTAACTTCTTATAGAATAAAGCTACGATATCGCTATAATATAGAGGTGATAGAGAAGAGAAAAAGCTTTTACTTTATAGCATTTTGGAGATAATTAGACCTAGAAAAGTACGTAAGGTATAGTAGTAAAGCAAGATTACGACAGAGCGCGACCGATAAGTCTTAGAACGCGACCGACGAGTCTTGAACAAGACGCGACCGACTGCCTATATTTAATACAATAGATAGAGAAACTGAAGAGCTCCTACCTTATAGTATTTTTATAATAACTGGACGTTAAAAGGGTTAAGATACGGCAGTAAAAGAGGTGATTTTTGGGGTATTTTGACGCTTCGTTACCACCAAAGCTGGGCCTATAAGCTCTTAGACTCTCGGGGAGAAATGCCTCTTGGTGTGATGTGATTGGTTTAGGATTTTACAGGACTTTACAGTGATTTAATTGGCTCAGGAGTCCACAAGCGTGGCACTAGATCCTTAGCGTCACGCCGTGGCTGGATTTCTCCCCAGGGTCTGATTTATGAGATAAGGCAGACTACGGTGGCAGACTATTGCGGCCAGGGCTCGTTTGTTTAATCGTTGCCGCGCCAAAATGTCGCAAAATCCAGCCCCCCATGTTACGGATGATAAGGATCCTAACCAGCGAATGTTAGGACGCAAGTGCCTGGCAAGAGACGCTTACTAAATCGGCACAAAGTGATGCGCGAGCGCTACATCCGCTTCTTTATCCAACAGTCCCGGTTACTGGACGTGCGCGACGGAACGGATGATTTTTTTAATGACGAGGCTACGCGGATCCCTACCCTAATCGTGACCATGAATGATCACTTCTTAGAAGTAGTGCTGAAGAATGGATGTACTGTGGAATTTGATAGTGGCTCAGCCTAGCCTTTGGAGTTGAATCCACCTCGGAAGTTCAAGAGCCCGAGCAAACATCGCGCGTTGAGGTCAGAACGCTTGTGGCTCTCTAGTAAAATGCGATAGTCTTCTCTGGGTTTTCCTGATGTTCCATGTGAGAACAGAGTGACAGAATCCGTCGGTATTAATGAATATCTGGAGTTGAATGATATTCTCTATAACTCTCAGCCACAAGAGCCTTAAATCGCCGACAAACATCCTGAGTTGGATTGAACACATATACAAATCCTTAAGAGGATTTGAGCTGGGGGCCTGTGATCTGACGATCTTACTATTGCTCTTTAAGCAATAAACTGTCCATTGGGAACATCTAGATGGATTATATTGATGATATAATTCTGTATATTCACGGGTTCTGCGATCGACTCCTCGCTAATCTCTATATGGAAGAACACGTTAGAGATAATCTGTGGGCGGTTTTGGTTGAAGAAATTTTGCTAATACATAAGAAAATAGTAGAACACGTCACGTTTACCCTCATAACGACAAATCACTACTTCAGCGAGAATCCAGAAAAAGCTCGTGCGGCGTGTTGCAAATCACACCAACCTTCGGATTCGACCCTCCAACTAAGGTAGCCGATTTTGCAAGTGGCTGTACCTGGAGCTTTGGGACAGTGTTATATCATATCTTCCCGCATTCTCCACTAGAAAAGCCCAAGGTGCATGCCAAGAACTCGTTAGCGCCACTTGAAGGACTTCTGCCTTGCGCAGCCAAAAGGTAAATCCAGCTAGCCCTTGACGAGGTTCGCTTTCCCTTGAATATTTTCTAACTGTGTGTTTTTGGATGGTTGATGTCATGGCGTCAACTCCATATCATTACGAACCGCTCACTTCGGAATCTTCGTTTCGACTTTTTTGCCTGAAGAAGGCTCAGCCAGATCTGGCTGGGCTGTTTGATATGATTAATATACATTTGTTTGATGCCAGCCTGGAAAATCCTCCCAAGTTTGAGGCGATATCATACGCTTGGAATCATCAAGGGCTAGATTCAACGATCTTATGCAATGACCAGCCACTCCATGTCGCGTCTAACGTGGTGTCAATCCTACGAGCCCTGCAACATCGAGATTCACCTGGTATGCTCTGGGTAGACTCCATTTGCATTGATCAATCTTCCACACGAGAGAAGAACTTGCAGGTACCCGAAATGTGCTCAATCTATCGCCAGGCAGAAAAAGTCTGGATATGGTTAGGTGAAGGGTCCTATGAGACGGATGTTACTTTCAATTTCCTCGCAGAAGTGGCTGCCATTATTCAACGATCTGATTCCTTGGGAGAACGCTGCAGGTGGTTGAACAAGCCCCTTGAATTGTTTCCAGGTAAGGAAATCCAGTCCCCAAAGATTGTCTCAGACAAGCGCTCACTCTCGCAGCCAGGGTTCGCAAAAGCCGTGGTGTCAACGATGCAGCAGATACTAGCTTCATTGTTGATATTCTTCACCGACCTTGGTTTCATCGCACATGGACGGTTCAGGAGTTGGTACTTGCGAGAGACGCGGTACTTCTTTGTGGATCGATGTCTTTCCCCTGGTCATGGTTTATTAGAACACTCCAGTTCCTCCAGGAGTTTGAAAATGGGTTAATGAAGGACTACGTAGGATTAGACAAGGATTTTAGATTCAATCGGGCGTATTTCTATGAGGAGACAAGATGTTATCGGACGCTTAAAAACTTCTTGCGTAACCCGTATGCCACTTTCAAGCTCGCCACACCGCTCAAAGTTGCACGAACCAAACTCTCGACGGACCCTAGAGATAAAGTGTACGGTTTATACGGCATCTTTAAACACATGCAGATCGTTGCACTACCCGAGGTAGACTACAGTAAACCAGTACAACATATCTATACGGAGATAACGTCCACTGCAATACGGTTTGATCGATCCTTAGATATTCTGTATGAGGTATGTTTGGAGCCTCTGATTCCGGGTCTATCCTCATGGGTTCCGGACTGGAGCAATGCGGCGTTCATTCAACCTATCCTGAGCTCCACAGTGTATGCATCGCGGAGGTCGGAACCTGTCTATTCATTCAAGGGTTCCAAATTGTTAGTTTCCGGGATCTTAGTCGACAAGCTCCGGGAAGTGGCCACTTCTACCTCTGTCTGCACTCCTGATTTTAGGCGGGGGTATTCCTACCGGATGGCGCTTGGCAACGCACCAGAACGACTCTCTGCTATAATAGAGCTCATTCGGACTTTGCAAGAATGGATCAGAATTAGCAGGCAATTTCATACTTATCCAACAGGTGAACTGCCTCAGGAAGCATTTTACCGGACTATAACGCAAGGTTGTATTCCAAGACCAGGTGACTGGGCCCTAATTAACACCGCGCTCGAAAAATGGATCTCTATTATGACGGCAAATTTCCCAGACGCTCCTATCAATATCCAGACTTTTCATAGAGAAGTCCAGGTTATGGGACAGTATAGCGAGCTGAGAGATGAGCTCATTCGCATCTCCGGATGCGGTGGTGATGTGGAGGAGTGGGCAGATGAATTGAAAATATGCCTTATCGTGAGAGTGTACAGCTCGGAAATATCAACATTGCAACAAGAGGCTGCCCAAAATAGTTACCAAAGGACTTTTTTGGCAACTGAGGATGGCTACATGGGAATAGGCCCTCGTTGGACTCAGCCTGGAGACTCTGTTGCTCTAATCTCTGGCCTAAATATTCCCTTCATCGTCAGGAAAGAAGGTCAACACTATCGTCTTCTTGGTCCCGTATATATCCATGGCATTATGCAAGGAGAGCATTGGGATAATTCTCAAACTGAGACGATAACACTGGTTTAACGACTCCTAAAAGCCTTGTCTGTTCAACACTACATATCCCATTGGATATGGTCATTTCCAACTTGACCAAGCCTTCCACTAGCTAAGCCGATTTGAGGTTTGCTACAAAGACATCGGGATAGGTCATTTCAAATGAACTATGATACAGGCCTATTCTAGGAAGATCGAGAGCTAGCGATAGAGCGAAGCGGATTCACTGGAGTTGAATTGTTTTTCTTGACTACATAAGCTAGTTCTGGCAGCTCTAAGGGGCCGAGAGGCCAAACTTTTGAAAGAGATGTAACAAGTCAACCGCGCGCGATATTCTAACCTGAACAGGAAGGGTTGAAGCCTGTTTAGGAAAGGGGTGTACGCATAGCAATTAGGGGGTGTACGCGCAGCATTTAAGGGGTGTACGATTAGTAGTGTCCTATATTTATAATATGTTTAATAGAAATTAATTCAAGTCATGGAGCAGGTCAAGTGAGCGTGAATATCTCGACGTCCTGTCCTCTTGGGATTGCTGTTTCGACGCCCAAAATGTGCAGATGCTCGCTCGTTGTGAGCAATAAAACAATTTCTGGAGCGAGCAAGTCTTCTTCCACGAGAGGTCAAAGTGGTATTTGGAGATCACTCTGGTCCCACATCGGACCGCTGTCACTGGCGGAAACACAAGAAGACTTCAAGACTCAAAACTCTTCCAGCAAAAGCACCGTTGATTCCAGGATGGGTATCAATCATCTCAAAGTACCAGTAGAACACAATCCCAGAATTCCTTCCCTAAATAGCATGATGAAAGCTCAGAAGCTAGCCACACCAAATGAGCCATGATTACCATCGCAAGAAAAAGCAAGAAGATAAAGCTGCCCGGACGGGTTCAGAGACGAATCCCAAAGGAGGCCACCGAGGACATTTCCACCCTCGAGTTTTTATAGTTCTCCCATCCACAAATGACCTCTGCTCCCAAAAAGACAAAGATGGGTGAACCCGCGTCAGTAATCAGAGAGCACTCTACCACTGGCCTCCTCCGTTGCCTTGGGCCTGTTCCTGGCCGCCGTAACTACCTTGCTCCTGACCGCCATAGCCGCCGCCGCCACTGCTATAGCCACCGCCACCGCTATAGCCGCCGCCGCCGCCGCCTTGACGGCCACCATACCCACCACCTCCTCCGCTGGAGCCCCAGTTGCCTGCACCGCCTCCGTAGCCTATGCCGGGGTTAAATTTCGTAAATTCTGTGGTGATTTAAGCAAACACTTACTGCCACCGCCGCCGGATCGCCCGCCGTAGCCACCACCACCACCACCTAAGGAGAATAGAGCTCAGCATGATATCTTGATGAAATAAAACAGGTTAATGAATCGCACCATAGCTACCTCCATATCCTCCGCCGCCACGACCGCCATAGCCTCCGCCGCCACGACCGCCGCTATAGCCGCCGCCGCCACCTCCGCCAGAACGTTCGGAGGCCTTGTCCACGCGAATGGTACGGCCGTCGAACCTGGAGTGAGAATTAGCGAGAAAATCTAGTACGAAATCGATATTTTGCGCAAGAAGAGCCACCTAAAGAAACGCTCCAACCAATTCGCTTGCTCTTGTTGTAAACAAAAATGAAAAGGCTCGTTAACTATTCTGACTGAACGAAACGAACAAACGTACTCAACGTTATTCATCGAAGCGATGGCGGCATCAGCTTCAGTATCTTGCGAGAAACGAACAAAGCCGAATCCACGGCTACGGCCCGTGTCTCGGTCCTTGACCACAATCTGAAATAATGTGAGCACTATGACGAAATGATGCGTGAGCCAAGAGCGACTAACGGCTTCTTCGACTTGGCCAAACTCCTCGAATTTCGAACGGAGGGTGTTGTCATCGGTATGCCATGCGAGGCCGCTAGAGCTTTGGATTAGTGCATCGAGGCTGTGGCGATGGACGAGTGACCACTTACCCAATGAACAGCTTGGACATAGTGTCGTGATGTCGAACGGACAGCGCTCTACCAAAGGTCTCAATTCACACACTCAACACATATCGCGCACGGATGAAAATCAAGTCATGGAACGGTTGTCTCAGCGCAAAACGGAAAGTACAAAAAGGCAGAACAGGTACGGTGGTTGAATGAGGACGTCGGGCAGTGAGCGTGGCTCCAGGTGCGAGGCAGCAGCAGTAGCAGAGATCATGACGAAGGAACGAACTTGCGGTCTTGTTGTCACGTAAGTGATGGGAGTAGCTGGATGCGCAGATTGTTGGAGAGGATGCGCGGGTTAAAGAGAGAAGAAATCCACAGAGGGAGATTGTATGAGGATGATTGAAGTTGCGAGGTGAAAAGTCGGTGCAGAAAAAAAGGTTTCCGGGAGTGTGAAGAAGGTTGGGAGGTTGATCGCGGGGCAAAAGAAAATATTGCAAAAACAAGCCCCTCGTCTAGATGAAAGAGAACGCTAACTGGATCAAACCACTCACGCTACCCAGTATTAAGAACGAGTAAAGGTGAATATTGGCGAGCCCGGGCCAGGGTTAGTAGCGTTCGGGTCCCTGATTGCAGTGCAGGACGCAGTGAATAATGCAGCACCTGGGAGTTATGATACGCCTGCTGGGGGAAGGCTAGACCACCGGGGGCATTTTGCAGCTCTCCAGCGCGTGGAAGAGGGCACGAGAGGCAGCGGAGGACATGGGCTACGATGGGCGACAGGGCAATCACATATCGGTAGCCATCCCGTGTCCAAAAGATCATGCGGCCCATCGCTGACTGGCCTTATAGGGCCCAATGGTATTCCCGCAGTTGGTGCTACGGCCCATTGCTGTGCCTTATGCAAAATGCACCCGCCATCGCTTGCTCGATAGGCCGTTCGCACCACCACCTTGCGCTCGCAGCCAATGCAGCCAATGCCCTGCGGTGCGTATCGCACGATTAATATCCGAGAGAACAAGCCAGACTCCCCCATCTGAGTAAATCGAGTGCATCGTCTCGCTTGGCTTGCTGCCACGGGCAATCGGTGGTAGGAGCAGGGTGGGACTTGAGAACCACCCGGGCGCGCACGCACATGTTAGACGAGACGAAGCTCAGTTCAGAGAAGCTTTATCAAAAGATTATCTTTCGGTGTGGAGGCGAGCCCTAGCCCTTGTGCATTGCGGCGAGCGAGAGGAGCTCTCCCAGCCCGGTCCAGCCCCAGGCGAGGAAACCCTGCGAGGCCAGTCTGCCACGCCCAGTCGGCACTATTCGGCGACGCTATGCGTTTGGCACTCCAAGACACTCGATGCTGGAGAAGATGACTTTAACGGCGCCATCAGCCCCTTATATCACTGCCAATACGACCTCCTCTCTGGCTAAACTAGCACGGCAATGCTGTTCCTTTTAAACCCGGGCTGGTCTCTAGAGTATATGTGACCGCTCCTGCATGATGTCTCAGGAACTGCATTTGGAAGGGCCGGTCGACTGTAATCAAACGCCTCTTCCATGCAATGGTAATGCGTTCGCCACCCCTAAGGCATCAAATGTAATATTCTGCTCTCAAGCGAGCTTAGATGTGTACATTCTTACACTTTTGAAAAGATAATACTGGTGATGCTGATTGGAAAGTTTACTCACAGGCACAGCGTGCTTTCCCTCAATCGGCAGCCACAGCTGAGCTCTCTTCACCATCAAGGGTGTCAATTGCTGCTTCCCGCCGCATGCGATCTGGAAATGCCTTTCATCAACCTGCGGCAGCTTCCGCGGCACCAAGCCAATGTTGTATCTCCTTTAGCCATCTGGACATGCAGCAATGGGCTCTTCCACGTTACACAGATCCAACTCGGCAGTCTTTTGAGGCACTCTTCCGTGTTCTAACCGGTATTGAAGCTCGTCGGGCGCTTCAATCGCAATGCAGTACGCCAATAGGTAAATCTCATAGAAAGTCGGTCAACAATTCCACGCTGAAAACGATTGACGAGATAGTGAAACTAACTGCATCTCATTTATCCAACAGCTTGTGCCTCTTGACGCCCTGGTTGTTGAGCCAGATCTCACTTACGATGGACATCAACAAATGGCTTGAAAGCACAGTCCTTCCACAGCAGGAACCAAGCCTCCCTGAACAGTTGGGCTTGCCACCGTTCCTTCACCCAAAGGAAAACTACAAAGCGCTCTTGGCATCCACTGACAAGCAACCACGCAAGAGAAGGCATACAACCTCGGACAGCTCTTTCCTCGAAACTAGACAACATAACCAAACCTCTCCGATCGAACATGAGGTGGAAATCGACAACAAATCCAATGACAAGCTCCTCACAGACGCGTCTTCCAGTTCCGATCGCTCGTCACTGGTGGGTTATGCATCAGGCCACCCTTATGGACGTAAACCTCGTCATAAGACTCGACCGGATATCTACGAGCCCAAATCAGACCAGGTCAAGGAGCGGGGGATGCAGAGGCATAGGAGGGGCAAGGGCGAATCAAAGAAAACAAAGGGAAAATCGCGACGGAAGAAGACGGAAAAACCAGGAATAGGGCTGGTCCAGAGCTTCCATGCAAGAAACGTGCCTAAGGGCCGATTGACCGTGAGATACCGGTCAAGGATTCGTTCTGGCCCATGAGTTCGCTGATGATTGGTGCAGTTGAAGCCACGAGAGAAACTAGGGATTTTCAACAAGGGGCGCGCATCGTCACCAGTTAGAGGGCGTGGCCGTAAGCAATTTCGCCGACATGATACACGCTCCTGCTATTGCAAAACTGACCCATTTCTTTCATAGTGCCTGACCTCGTCTTTTCAGAGATGAGGTTTCTACAAAAACAAAAAGATGCTCCGGAAGAACAAGCCAACCCAGACACTCAGAGAAGGCGACGAAGGAAGGACTTCACACGTGCGAATCAAGAAGAAATATCTGCATACTTTACCACTACGCGACCAGTTCTAGCCGAGAAGGAGAGCAATATTCAATCGAAAGTTAGTTCGTCGCGGCAGGCACAGACGCTCATACCAGGACGGAAGAACAAACAACAGAAATCAGCAAGCATCGACTCCGCTATACCCACCATAGAGTTGCCCGAAAAACCTTACTTGGGGTTCGGTAGCAGAGGAACTCGCCATGAGAGTACTCCCCATTTGTCGTGGTCAAGTTCTATCCGCCATTCCAGCGAGACTCCTATTTTGAGGCGAGCTTTAACAACTATAGAAGTTGGACAGCTAGAAACCGTACAAGCCAGGCGACACGGCACTAACATTAATATCAATAGACCTTTATCGGCGGTACCCGATGCGAGACGACGGCGAGGCAATCTTGTCGATAGTGATCGCGACCGCTGTTCTGTATCTTTCTTGCGCCCCATGAGTCGTGGCAAAATATTGGTGCAAAAACCCCATTCACAACTCCACTCACCGCAGAAGCTTGTTTTGAGCAATAACAGTGAGACCAAAGGGCTGAAACCGCAAAACGTAATCTCGCCCTCTGATGGCGCTCTTAGTAGGAGAGCGAAGCGGTTACAATATGATCACCCTAAAGTGCAGAATGATGATAGTGCTACTAGCGTGGTAGATCACCCGGAATGTTTAGAACCCCAGAGTCGGTTACAATCTAACAACTATAACCGCACAAGCAGTGTAAAAGGGGAGCCAGAGCCGCAGACGTCCTCTACCCTTGGCAAGCTACTACAAGAGTGCGACTCAGCTTTTGCTAAAGATAAGAAATGTCAACTTCCGCAACAATATGCGGGGGAGGTGTTGACAGGGAACCATAACCTTGCGGATAATGATACAGGTATGGGTACGAACATGGAGGGTTATCAAGAAGTCTTGCAGTTCCCAACCTTTGCTTTGCAGCAGTCTTGGCCGCTTATCCCTAGGCATTACCGAAACCAAGTACAAGGGGGTGATATGGCAGAGCATGTCCAGGTGTGTTCTAGGGATATCGAGGGTCCTGAATCTATCGCAAGGACAGATGGGGAAGACGTTTTATTGGGAAGTTACGAGGGCGCAATGCCACAAGCACCGGACGACAGTCTGTCGATCGGACTTCGTCATTCTGACCCGGCGAAGGGCCTTAGTTTCATTGATGCTGATGAACAGGAGCGGCGAGATGATGAACAGGGAGGCGATGGCATCTTCGCCGGATTCTGGCGTCCGAACAAGCTGTATTGAGGAGTTAAATACAATAGTACAATGATACAATATGGCTATGCCCCAAATATTAGATGGTCCGGTTAAAAAACCTGTGTAGTAAGCGAAAACATCGGATCTCTTGGCCCTTCAGCTGGCCGAAAGACCCTCGGTCTGAGATAAACTCCGCAAGGGATTAATCCCTCCGCTATTTCTTTGTCGAATTAATCTGCGTGATATTAGCTGCATGACTTTAAAGCGGTCATCGCGGCTTAATTCAGCCTTTAAAGGTCATTATTTTACCCATTTGTCCCACCGCCAGATTGTCTCATGCAGACGGCCTGCCGTAACATTTGCTACGCTGGCCACGACTAGTCCCCTCTCCTTCCCTTACCCCACCATAGCCTCTCCCGCCAACCTCGACAAAATTCGTTCCCGTACTAGGCTACTAGCAGGGCATCTACAACAATCCCGACCAACTGCAGCAATGGCTTCACTTCCCATCTCTGACAAGGGCTACCACTCTAAAGCTCCTTCCACCTATACTGCGAGGAAGATTGGCTCACCCTACACTCTCGAGCACCGCATCTTCATTGAGAAAGATGGCGTCCCGGTTTCGCCATTCCATGATATCCCCCTGTATGCCAACGAGCAACAGACCATTCTCAACATGATTGTTGAGGTTCCTCGCTGGACCAATGCTAAGATGGAGGTGTGTACTCTTCAAAAACCTGTGTCCGAGGAGATCGGACTTTTTTTTTCTTTTTATTCCCAGCTGACGCAGAGTTTCTCTACAGATTTGCAAGGAGGAAACTCTCAACCCTATCAAGCAAGACATCAAGAAGGGTAAGCTCCGATATGTGAGGAACTGTTTCCCACACAAGGGCTACCTTTGGAACTACGGTGCCTTCCCTCAGGTACGCAGATACCTTAACTGCCTCGATTCATCGGATAATTGTTGATTGAGCATACAGACCTGGGAAGACCCCAACGTTGTCCACCCAGAGACCAAGGCCAAGGGAGACAACGACCCGCTGGACGTTTGCGAGATTGGCGAGCTCGTCGCCAAGCCTGGCGAGGTCAAGCAGGTCAAGGTCCTCGGCGTTATGGCCCTTCTCGACGAGGAGGAGACTGACTGGAAGATCATTGTCATTGACGTCAATGACCCGCTAGCTCCTAAGCTCAACGATATCGAGGATGTCGAAAGACACCTCCCTGGTCTTTTGAGGGCTACCAATGAGTGGTTTCGTATCTACAAGATCCCGGATGGCAAGCCCGAGAACCAGTTTGCTTTCTCAGGAGAATGCAAGAACAAGAAGTAAGTATCTCTATTAGTTTACACTAAGTAGTTGAAGCTAACTTATAGTAGGTACGCCACTGACATTGTCCGCGAGTGCGCCGAAGCTTGGGAGAGGCTCATCACTGGCAAGACACCAAAGGGCGATCTTTCCCTGTGAGTTCAAGAGCAATACTCATATCAATTGACAAAATCTAACGTATTCAACAGCACCAACGTCTCGGTCCACCACTCGCTCGATCGTGTTGATCCTAACAAGCTCAACATCCCCAAGGGCGAGAACTTCGCTCCTGCCCCCATAGACCCAAGCATTGACAAGTGGTTCTTCATCTCTGGTGCTCCTTCCAACTAGATTTCCCAGAATTTGAACAATGCTTATAAGTTTTGGGAGGGTAGCGGGAAACTTAGGTTGACACCGACGATCCCCAGGGATATATATTCGTACACACGCTAGATAGTGGTATAGATAAAAGCAAAGCCATGAGTAAATAACAGTGTCTGACCGGTCCAACTCCTGCGTGAATGCCGCGTGACTCCCCCATATATTTACAATGCCCTCTTCTCCTAATTTTACACATGCATTTTCATCGTTGCCGCATCCTATTAGCTAGTTCCCAGACAACTCATCCTTCCTGGCTAATAACCGCGAATGCCGATCCACTTCCGCCATCACCTCTGTAATCCTCATCTTCTCCAGGTCTAGATTTAGCTCTTTACCATCCTCTAGAAAAACATGACCAGATCAGCAAAATTTACGAAATGTAACGGTGCACCCGGAGTTTGATAGAAACTTTATGCCGGGTCTAGGGGTGTTAAGACGTACTGAGTTTTAGGAACAGCACTGACGGTTCCTTGCTATGCCGCGACAGAATCTGCGTCTCGATTTTCATCGAAGAGCGTGCGTTCGGAGGCAGGAGGGCGAGAAATAATCGCGCAGTTTTACCTCGCGGGGAAAAGGGATTGAACTTTGCGCGGACATCGGTGAGGAATCGAGTTATCATGGTGGAATAGATGGAGACGAGACAATTCCAGCTTGGAAGGCTGAACTCGGCGGATGAAAGGGGGCAATTCGGGGCCGGCGGGTAGGATATCTGTGGATCTATTAGAGCCTGTCTCTTTCCAGACACAAGAAACTTACTAAGATAGTAAGCTGGCTTAACACCGCCGCAATTGCTCGTCGCTGTCCCACTCGATTTGCGTCTCGTTCTCTCCCACAGCCTTGGCACCTCCGGAACCTCGCTCTTTCAGTTATTCCGCCCTTCCGTCGTCATCGCGCGTTATTCCAAGCCCGCACATCTGGCTCTTTGAAGCCGCTCCACCATGACCACGTCCTCCCTCTCTGCGCGCCTTACCACCCTATCTGACTCCAACAAAGCGATCCTGCAGCTGGTGCACCGTCTCTCGAAGCTGAGTTTCCAGCCGGGCTCGCTTCCGCTGAACAGCGACGAGGGCGACATCAGGGTCGAGCTGAGCGCCGAGATCCATGAGAGCTTGAAGCAGCTTGAGGAAGAGCTTGAATTAGTAAAACAGGAGGTTGAGGAGCTGACCGCGGGCACAGTTTCGAGCGCTAGACGGAGAGACGGCGAGAAGGATCGCGAGAGATCACGGCTTGCGGTTCAGGTTGCACGGTTAGGCGAGGATCTGAAGCAGTGCGTTTGAGCCCCTCCAAAAAAAACATCGGGAACATAGATGTATAGAAATTAGGAAATAGGGCAGATTGTACTGATAATCGCCGGGATGCAGGTCGAGAGCACAGTTCCGCAAAGCGCAGCTGCAGGCAAAGCGCAACGCAGAACTCGCAAAGCAGAAAGAGCGCGAGCTGCTCTTCGCCGGAGCGCAGAGCGGCAGCGATACGCCCTCGTCCTCGACGGGCCGACGGCGCGGGCAGGACAAGCTCTCGGCGGACGAGGTGCTCGTGAACGCGTCGAGCGATGTCACGGCTGCTCTGAGACGGACCCACCAGTTGATGCAATCGGAGCTCTCGCGATCGCGATTCGCGCAGGAAACGCTCGAGCAGTCGACGGCTGCGCTCGCCGACTTGGGAGAGCACTACACGAACCTGAACACACTGCTTGCGAATTCGCGCAGTCTGCTGTCCAGTCTGGTCAAGAGCCAGAAGAGCGATACGTGGTATCTGGAGACTGCTTTCTACATCCTTATCACAACTATCATCTGGCTTGTCTTCCGCCGCTTCCTCTACGGCCCGCTCTGGTGGTTTGTCTGGCTGCCGCTAAAGCTCGGGTATAGGGTTCTGTTTGTGGCGTTCGCAGCTGTCGGTATCACGGGCGGTGCGAAATCGTCGGGGGCGGTTTCGGGTCAGGGTACGAGCTTGATTGTCAAGCCGAGCGCGACGGGTAAGCCGCCGCCACTTAACATCATGAGCGGACAACAGCCCCCTGCTATCCGTGTTGGCGGAGGCGGGTATGGTGCAAAGCATGATCCGAGCCAGGAGGGGAGTCTTTCGCAGCAGGTTGGACAGATGGCGGAGGGGAGTCAGGGACAGCAGCAGCATCAGGGAGAGGAAGCTAAGAAGGGGCAGGTGGTTAGAGGGGATGGACAGCCGCTTGTGGACTCGGATAAGCCGCGGAATCCGAAGAAGAGGATGTGGGATGAGAATGTTGAGAGGGCGAAGTATGAGGAGGCTGAGGCGAGGAAGAGGGATGAGCTTTAGTGAGGAGTTTTATGAATTTTTATAGTGTTACCGATTATGCACGATTAAATGACTGGGTGACTGCTTTTAGGTTCTGGGGGTAGCGGCTAGCTCAGATAAGTGAGTTACTGAGACGATGGACTCCAAAGGCATCGACGAAGTAGTTGATACATGACGCTATACTGCTAAGACCATATCCATGGCGTTGCAGGCCTTTTAATTCAGCATAGCATTACTAGGAGGTGTAGTAGGATATATCATTTTGGAGGGCTATCCTTTGAGTGTGTATAAGGCTCTAGAAACAGTAAGCTTCAAAGCGCACTTCTATCCTTCACTAATGGCGCGACAAGTGCACCTCTGTATCTCGGTGCGCTTTCGAAGAGGAAGAGAAAGTGAGTTGAAGAGTTGTTTCATTCTGGGTTGCTTGCTTCGTTACATTGACCCAATACACCAATGTATGAAAGGAGAGACGGATTTATCTGGGAGAGGTGTTTAGGTGAATTGAAAAGAACTCCTAAGCTGATGGAGTCCACACCATCATACACCTGCGTTCCAGTGTGACAGCTCTTATCCCAAAAATGCTGTTAAACCAATCCGCAGAGCCAGCTCTATCATCGATCAATTTTTGGGCCTTATATATGCGCCTGTTGCGACGTTATAGCTAAGTCTCGCGTTAAGTCTCGCGTCGTCTAATTTTTAACAAAATTATTAAAGACACCTACGTAAGGTCTAGGGCTGCATATGGGCTTAAAATAATCGCAAGAACTAGCTCTATAATCGATTAATTTTTGGGCCTTATATATATACCCGTTGCGACGTTATCCCTTAACCCGTCAGCGCCCGTCTGCTATCGACAAAGATTTGCTACTATTGTTGATTGGGCATTTTGTAATTACCCAACCTCTCTGATTGGCCTAATTCTTATCAATAAGAGAAGGACCAATTTTGACGGGTTAAGGGATAGCTATCTCCGCAATCCTTAATGACTAAATTTTTTTATCGAAAATGATCTCAACTATAGCCTAATTTAGACCCGATATTCTAGAATATCGGGTTGTCTCTCTAATCGATCAACTTTTGGTAGTATTTTAAGCCGTTGTGGTTGAGCAATTCAACCGCGAATATAGGAAAAATCGCGGACATCGCCGGAACGTTGGAAAAGTGTCTCAGACGTGATTCCGGTGGTGTACCACGAATGCGGTTGGTCATTCGCTTGCGGACCGATTGACTCCGCACCAATGGAGTCACGTCTCAGCTTGCTGAAGTAACGCTAAAGCCACCGCCTTTTGAGCTTATTTTCTGAACCGGCAAAATCGTTTTATTACTCTGGCTTTCAAACTCAACCCCCAAGATCTCCTCGAACTCGCTATGTCGTAGTATTATCTCTCTCTATTTTGCACTATGTCAGACGAAACAAAACAGCCTCTCCTCCGCTTTACCGGCCAAAAAGCTCTCATCCATCGCCTCATCATTTCCACACTAACTGGCCGCCCGATCCGCATATCTCAAATCCGCTCCTCCTCACCCACCAACCCTGGACTTGCGCCTCATGAGGTTTCCTTCCTACGCCTCCTTGAGTCCGTAACGAATGGCTCGAACATCGAGTTCTCCTACACCGGCACAACACTAGTCTATCGGCCTGGTCTAATAACGGGCAGCGCAGAGGGACTGGGTGCAAGCGGGGGGGTTCTGAGACATGAATTACCTGCGGGGTGTACGAGAGGGGTAAGCTACTTCTTAATACCACTGTGTTTACTTGCGCCCTTCTCAAAAGCGCAAGTGAATGTACTGTTCACAGGACCGGGCGTCATCACATCAGCAACACCGAGCGGGGACGTTTCGGTGGATACAGTACGAACAGCGATATTACCGCTATTCGAACAATTCGGCATCTCAAACAACATAGAGCTACGAATACTCAAAAGATCGTCACCTGGACCTGGAGGAAAGGGTGGGGCCGGCGAGGTGCAGCTGGTATTTGGACATCAAGTACGGTTACCAAAGACTATACATTTACTAAACCCTGGACGGGTGAAAAAGATAAGAGGTGTAGCATATGCTACTGGGGTTGCCGGGTCCAATAATGCACGAATGATTGATACGGCGCGAGGTGTGCTGAATCAATTTGTTCCCGACACATACATTTTCTCTGACATCTCGTCTGCGCCTTTCCTGCCGGTACAGGACAAAGCGAACCCTGGAGCAAAGAGGAAAATCGGAATTGGGTTTGGTATATCACTAGTCGCTGAGTCTTCTACTGGATGTTTGTACTCTGCGGATCTAGCTTCACCTCCAACAGGCGGTCAGCCGCCGGAGGATATAGGGAAGCAGTGCGCATATCAGCTCTTAGAGACAATTTCGCAAGGAGGGTGTGTTTCAATAATTGCTGCACCTACATTGCTTACCTTAATGGCAATGGGTTCAGAAGACGTTGGAAGGTTACAAATGGGAAGACATGTTCTCGGGACTGAGGAAATTATTGGATTAGGAAGGGATTTGAGGACATTTGGTGCAAGTGGCTGGGGATTACGAGACGCAGGCGGGGCGGAGGGGGATATCATTGTCAGCATAGTCGGCAGAGGAGTTGGCAATGTTGGAAGGAAAATAGCATAGTGGTAATGACTAGCAACTATTCGATGAAACTGTTCAATGAAATTGTTGCTATTGTGAAGCAATTAATCAAGGCGCATATTCATTTCAGACTGCGCTGCAGGTTCACTCGCACGGACTCCAAAGTCGCGTCTCCCACTTCGTGTTAATCCCGAACCTCACCCTTCAGTCTGAGGTGTCACCATACATTTCTCTACATTCTCCATATTGAATCATATGGGGAAATCTTACCGTATCTCCAGATATCATATCATGTCAAGTTGATCTCCGTATGGCCTTAGAATATTCCTCCCGGGGTCACAATGCCTATGTTACAGCGAACCCCGAGAAAGCTGCTCAGACAGGTTGCCAATAGACCGCATGCCGTCGACAATTCCCACAATGAAACAGCTGGAATACCATCGAACCCCGAAAAGCCTACCGTCGATTTGGCCGCAGACCCAGTGAGCTCGAGCGACGAGAAAGTTCCAATCCTTTCATCGAGCCCTCCTCCTGCACAGTATGAACCCCCAACTCGATATAGCAGGCGCCGTGTGGGTATTCCAAAGCGCGGAGTTTTCAGCAGTAACACGGCGAGGAAAGAGCAGGAGTCAGCTGATGATGGGGCTAAGGAAATAGATAATAGAGGGTCTGGGTTACTGAAAGAGAAGAGCGCAGGGGGAACCGATTCTTATGATGGAAGCGGTGGCCTCAATGACTTCGGAGAGATGGCGGGGCCACCGTCGAAAAAGCGGAAGCAGAACTATACTGCTAACGTTCACGCGTTGGCTCGGCCCACAATGCTAGGTTCTTTCTCGAAGATATATGGCCGAGAGAGTACTAACGGTATGCCATATAAGACACGAATGAATCTCGGCTCCGCCATACTAATGCCAGGTCACGTACAGGTTTTAAGCAACCACCTTCGAAGCTTGAGGCAGAAAAGAAGAAGCCAACCAGCTTCAAAGTCCCGAACCTCTATCCATTGACGCAAGCCAAAATTGCTTCGAATGCAATGGACTTCAAGAATCCGGCTCCTATATCAGATTCCGGCTCGTCCAGTGCTGTTTCAGATGATATGGAAGTGCCGAATAAGAAGAGGTCTCAACATACAGAGACGTCATATGAAGAGGATACTTTTGACCCGGCACCATGCGCGACTAGTAAAAGGGAATGGCGGAACATTCGGCGACAGACTCAGGACAGCTCCGGAAATACATTGTCAGCTTCTAACACAAAGTCCAGCAAAGCAAGGAAATCCTTGGGGCTCAGAAAACCCGCTGTAACCTCAAAGTCGCCAAAGAAAAACGCAAAGAAGGGAAGCAATGGCTCAAGCACCTCCTCGGAATCCGGATCCACAAAACTAGGCTTCCGCATGCCCGCACCTCTAAACACCTCGGGCCACTCTCTCAGCAACCCGTCATCCCCCAAACGCTTCAAACAACCCAACCTCCACCCCAACTCCTCAGGCTCCAGCTCCCCCCTCAGCTCCCCCCCCTCCTCAATCCTCTCCTCCCAGCCGCCTCCGCGGCCCGACTCTTCCCCTCAGGACCCACACTGCCCGCTCTGCCGCAGCCCCGTCTCCGGCGACCACCTCTTCGCCTTCCAGGTAGACCACCCGCGTATGAACGTGCGCATGCAAGCGAAATTCTGCCGCGAGCACAAGAAGCGCTCCGCCGAAGCAACGTACATCCAGCGCGGCTACCCGCACATCGCATGGCCGCAGCTGGACCAGCGCCTGCAGCGCCACTACCCGCGGCTCGAGCGCGTGCTAGCCGGCGCGGCGCCGTCGCACTTCCGCGCCCGCCTCGCGGACAAGGTCGCCCGCGGCGCCGACCGCACTCTGCTGGGCGCCATCATGACCGACGACTTCAAGGCCAGTACGACGGGGTATTATGGTGCCCGCGGCGCGCGCGTCCTGATGGAGCGCGTCACGGCTGTGTTTGCGGCGGAGCTGAGGCAGAGGGCCCCATCGGATAAGCTGATTGCGGCTGGGGGTGTGGGGCAATTCGTCCAGGAGGTGTTGGTGCCGGAACTGGTGACGCTGCTGGTCATGGAGGATATGGGGGTTGGGGAGGAGCGGGCGAGGGAGATTTTAAAGGAGAGTGGGGCGGTGGGGGATTTGGTGCATGAGGAGGAGGATGATGCGGTTAGGCGGGGGAGTGATGGGAGGGTGGTTGTTGTGGTGCCTGAGGGATGGGATGGGGATGAAGATGAGGATGAGGATGGGGAAGGGGTGGAGGGAGATGAGGAGGGTGTCTAGCACGAGTAGACGTGGTGGTTGTGAAATATACCTTTCGGAGCGTATTTTCAGGGGCAGCGTGTTGCTCTGATTTAGCGGGATCTGTTTTGTTCAAAACATTATATTCGGTATGGCTAGGGAGGGCCTTAGCGGCATATGGGGCATCGGTATCTAAAAGGAGTTTGGGTTTACTGGGCTTAAAGGCTAGGGATTCGGTTGCGGCATTGGAAGTTGCTGTCTACATATTTTTTTCTTCGGACATTTTTACGGCTTCCCAGCGGACCGTGAGCAAGCTGCAGAGTTAATCGGGCCTTTCGTCATTTGGTCGATTCATTCACTAATGGCGAATAGGGCACCTTGCAACGTAAATTTGCATTATTCCAGCATATTATTGCCAGCACTTTCTTACCTTGCATATAATGCCTACGTAGTTGACCTCTTGCTAGACTAAAGATTCTGCGACGAGCTGCCCGACCGATTGAATCATGGTGGTACACATGTAGGACATCAGGCAAGACGATACCAGTCAGTCCCAGTCAGATATTCTGACGCCAGGATCTCCTTTGGCTTTTTCCAAGGCACCTACGGCTGCTCTGTCCAACATTAAAGCCAATAAATCTAAGGCTCCAAAGAATAAACAGCACCAAGGGGGACATCTAGAGAGGAAGGTAATCTACTTGGGGTAGACGCTGATATGTCGAGCATCAGCATTACACGGCGCTATGCCGTGTGTTGAGGTAAAGGTGATGATAGCCACTGTCGCAAAATAAAGTGATGGTGATAAGCATTTCTAAAGTGAAGTATAAAGCTCTCTTGGAAAGTGTTTCGCTTGTTGAAGAGGGTACACTGTCCAATAATTCCTCGTCGTTTAGAAAATGGGGGCATGATTGCGAGCTACGAAAACATTCGTTCTGTTGTGTCGTTCTTTCTCCTTCTATCATGCTATGCACAAAGCATTTACTGTTCTTGCAGCGCTGTTGGGAGAAGCGCCTCAGTACACTACATTTGATTCCCTGGTCAGCTTTTTCCCGGGACACCCAACGCTGTGAGCGTGTTTGTCTTTCCAGACTGCCCTTTAGCTGTACGATGAAGCATACGGACTCCACTAAACTCAGACGGATTTTCGCCGCCTCGACTGAGTTAAACTCAACACGAAACAGGACGATATTAGAGTACTCCTCTCGTGCAGCGCAGAGCATAGCACGAACATGCGGACATTTTTGCGCAAAATCACGCGCTACTTGATCAGTCATGTCAAGAACTTTGTCAATGCCTAAACACAAGCTTTGAATTCAACCATGACTTGACCCTTGTGTATATTAGGGGTTATAGTAATAAATATATTAATTAATTAACCCCTTATTATATGCTTATCTATAAGGGCTCTACGGTATTTATTATTAACATGTTCCACCACTCCTCGGGCCGCCCCGTCCCTTGAGCCACCCTCGAAATGCGTATAAAATCATTTCCAACCCCTAGCAATTTCAACAACCACTTGTTATTTTTGCTTGTAATTAATAATAATAAGTTTTTACAATATTCTAATATTCTTTTTTTAATTATACATCCTTAGCCTAAAGAGAAGATATTTAAGTAGAGATTCTAGGCCGCGATATAGTGCTAAGTGCTTGTATATATATAACGATAAACTAGGACGGCATATAAACTATATAACGGTATCTTATAGGTATAGATTCCGAAATTCTTAAATCTTAAGCGATTTTATTAAATGGCTGTTAAAATTGCTAAGGTCGGAAATGCTAATTTTATATACATTTTAAGGGTGGCCTAAGGACTAAGGTGGTAGTCAAAAACGTTATAATATTATTATATAAGTAATATTATAACGTATTTTATAAGCGAGTGCCTATACAAGCAAGTTGCCCACTTTTTGTATATACTATATAATAGATCTTATTTCTTAAATAACTTATAATATAATACCTTTACCAACCCTAGAAAAAGAGGGTAGATACGTACTTGCCCTAAACGCGTATCGCAACGGTTAATTTCGCTATTTATGCCGCCGCAACTGTATATAATATTAATTATAAAACCCTTATATTGGTAGGGGGGGTACTTAGGCAGTCTCTTTAAGCTTAGCGACGTGCACGTAATAGGTCACGTGACAGCGTGCGGGCTATTGTATAGATAACTTCTTGGGGCCCTTAAGCCCCTTACTATAAGGGTACTTTTGGTCCCTTACTCAGCTACATCCCAGGAGCTCTTAGGGGCTGCTAAGGCTAGCCTTCGGCTAGGCCTTAGCTACCCCTTATAAGCTTCTTAGGTTTATAGCCTCCTTCCTCCCCTATTGGTTCGTCTCTTTCTATACTAGGCTATTGCCTACCCTTATTACTATATTGTCCTCTTCTATTAACTCTCCTTATAACTTATACTCGGCTTACCTACTCTTTACTATACACCCTAGCAATATGCCTTACACTTATATTCTTCTATTATATATATTATTTCTACTAGCCTACTTAGTAGCCTAATAGGTTATAAGCCCTTTTATAGCTTTAATTAAAGCTCTATTAGTTACTATTTTATTTTTTAATTATTTAATTAATATAAAGCTATAAATCCTTAAATTTAGAGCCGGGTATAATATAATAGAAATTTATAATAAACTAATATAGATTTAACTTTGTAAAGACCTTTACCCTAAATAGTTGTTACGGCACTAACCTGACGCATACTATTCCTACTATTAGCTGGCCCACCACTAGCACCTTAGCGGCTGGCCCTACTATTTATATACAATACCCCCTTTTACCTTCTTCTCTTCTTCATAGCATAACGTAGTTATTTAGTCTACTTTATTGCAGTACTATAACAGTTTATGCTATTATTAATTGCGCCCCATCGCGATCACTGATTCCCTATATCCCAGTTATCTCCGCCCTAGAATAATCGCGACCTATACGCGCAGCCGACGCGTCTATATACTATAATCCAGTATAGTCCTAAAACAATCCTTAGTTTTTTCTTAGCGCTAAAGACTACCTAAATAGGCAACATTAATAACGCTAAAATAGCTAAAACCTAGAACCCCCGCGAAGTTTTTATAGACTTCTTTATATAGACATACCCTAATATTACATAGATAATCCGCCGCTCCCTACTATACCCTAAGACCTTTAAGGCCGACAAAGCTTACTATACCCTTATTAACTATACTAATAAGTTCCTTAGCAATATTAAAGCGGGACTATAGTTTATATATAACATAAATACCGCTAATAAGAAAGCTAATAAAAGCCTTAATGCCCTTATTGCTTCCTAGATAGGAACTATTAACTTCTAAGTAGAGACTATCGCCGTTCTAAAATAATTAACCCCTATAATAATGGCAGTAACTTAGTAGAAAAAATAAAAGTCTAAAGACCCGCCAATATTTAGCGGAAAAGGTACCCCATTAAAATAATAAGCTAACTTTAAGACCTAGTATATTAAGATTAAAGAAGTCTTTAACTATAACTAGGACTACTTTAATATAGTTTAATCTTAGATCCTTTATATCTCGGATATGCTAGAAGGCAAAGCCTATAAGTTTATTAAGTAGGGCCTAGAGCTTATATACGAGAACCCAAACAATATATCTATATAGAAATGGCCCGCTAAGGAAAATATGCTTAAAGAGCTTACTGCCTACTATAAGGTTATTAATATAACCTAGGTCGCAAAAAATAAGCTTAACCATTTCCCCTAGGGCGAGCGTAATTACTAGTTCTAGAAGGGAGAGCTTAATAAGTTAATAGTCCGCGCTAGGAAGATAGACAAATAGAAGGTAGACCTACTCCGGAAGTTCATCTTTTTAAAGATAGAAGAGCTAGTACTTAGACTTAACTATAAAATTAACGACAGTAACTATACAGGTTAGAGTAAGTAGATGGATATATTTACTAAGAATCTTATAAACTATATATACTAAGCCAACCTTAAGAACACTAACCACCGCCCACCTACTTAAGCCCCTGCCCCTATGCTAACCCTAATCTTAGTAGCGACTAGAGAACCTATAAACCTTAATAGAATCTTAGATACGGAGCGTAAGCGCCGCTTTAATAATAGACTATACCTTACCTATAGCCTGCCTAGCCACTAAAAGGACGCTTATAACCCTACTATAATAGTAAACCTAGTTCTAATGCCAGCCCGTTAAATAATATAAACTAATAACCGCGGATATAGTAACCGCGGAGTCTATTATAGCCGCGGTAGATAACTCCCCCCCTTTAACCCTATAGCTTAATTACTTTAAATAATGCCCTATATAGAAGCCTAACCCGTTAATAACGCCTAGAATTAGCGACTCTGCGCTAGCGAATATAAACACGGCTATATTATTAGTGAGGTACCGTCTTCCTATACCCTAACTAAGACTAATACTGCCAGCCAAATAGATACTAGATCGCCCCGCTAAGATAGCCCCGTACCCTAGTTATTAAAAGGTAAACCCTTAGACTAAGTTATATTTAAGGGTTTAAACTATATAAGAAGGAAGATAAAAAGATTAGGTCCCTATTACTAGACTAATTAGTCCTTTCTATTAGTAAGCTGCTACTTAATCTTAGATTAGTAAATAGTAATAAGAAATTAATCCTTATTTAAACCCAACTCTCCTTATTACGTAACCTATGCCCCTAAGTTTTTATTAATATAGTAAGCCTAGTAGACTCTAGTAGTACTATAATAGCATTTACTAACGCGGAGTCTATTATAAGAAAATATAACATTATAACTAAGAAGCTATTAGCACCTAGGCTACTACGCCTTATAGACAGTATCCTAACTTCACTTATTACGGACTACTTTACCGCCTAAATATTAATTAGCCTCTATACTAAAGCTATACTCTTTTTCGTTACTAAACTCTTACCTACTACCCTAATTATCTTAGGTATGCCTTAGCTCTAGAAGTATAAGCCCCGCCCCAGTTTTAGGGAGCTTAAGATCCGCTTTAACTTAGACTACTACTTTAGAAACTATCTCCTATGGGGGATAGCCGATAGTAGTAGGGACGCCCCATATGGATACTTAGTACTATTAAGCCTAGTGCCTAGGACTATATATAAAGCCCTAATAGTAGAAGATATTCCTAATAAAGGGGAACCCGTATAGCTGTAAAGTAATAAAATAGTAGAAAACTGGACTACTCTAGCATTTAAGACTAAAACGATAGGCTAGCTAGCCTTGCTAAGACTAAGGAAGAAGGTCCGCTTCACGCCGCTACTACTAAGAATCTAACGCTAACCTAGATACCCTTTAAACCCTAGCTGCCTAGCCTAATACCTAGAACTAAGCCATATGTTATATACGCATACTATAGCCCGCGTTATAGTAAGGACTAGTTATAGAACTACTAAGACCCGGATAATAGAAACCGCGCCACTATAACGCCTAACCTTACACCTACTCCCCGCACGCCTTATATAAGGCCACCGCCTAAAAACCGCTCCTAAGAGCCGACTAAGACGAGCCAGCCCCACCGTAACGTTAGAAGAAGACTAAATATGCCCTAATTTAGACGATATTATAAACATACGCGCTATAAATTTTGCCTAGTTTTATAAATAAAAAGGCGTAAAAGTAACGAGGATCTATATAGTAGAGCTAGTAGAATTAGTAGAATAAGAAGAACGGAAATAATTAATAGATAAACTCTTTACTAGACTAGTTGAAATACCGGACCTAATAGAGGAATCCTTTTGCCGCTTAGTTAATGGTGACTATATAATAGAAGAAGCCCGTAAGGTCTTCCCTAGTTATTTTTACCGCTTCCTTAAGGAAAACCTTTAAACTATAAATACTAAGTTCCTCTGCCGTAAAGTTATAGATATAAATGTTAAAAAGTTTATAAAAGGTAAGCCCGCTTTAACTAGGGACAATATTATATAACGCCTCCTAAGGGAACACAGGCACTATATTAAGGGGTTTCTCCTAAAAAATACTAATAAGCTCCTACTATATCGCCTATAGGACTATAAAATCGAAATTATACCAGGAAAGCAGCCCCCATACTATAAGAACCGCCTACTCTCCCCTACTAAGCTTTAATACGTTAAGAAATAGATTAATAAGATGCTTAATAAAGGCTTTATCTAAAAATTAACGTCCCCCGCTATAGCCCCGCTCCTACTTACTACTAAGCCAAAAAAAGGGGTAAGGATCTACTATAACTATAAAGGATTTAATAACGTCACCGTTAAAAACTAATACCCGCTCCCGCTTATCTGGGAGATACTTAATACTCTATATAGCGCCAAATTCTATACTAAGCTTAATATTATCGCCGCGTTTAATAGGATCCGTATTACTAAGGGCTATAAATAGCTTATAGTATTTATTACCCGCTTTAGGCTCTACAAGATACTAGTAACCCTATTTAGCCTTTATAATGCCCTAGCTATATTCTAAAACTATATTAACTATATTCTTTATAACGCACTAGACAACTATTACATAGTATATCTTAATAACATCCTTATATTTTCTAAAACTCGAGCTAAGCATACTAGGTACGTTAAAGAGGTAATTCGCTATCTTAGAGCTGCCGGCCTCTAAATTAATATTGGTAAGTTAGAGTTCTATATAATAAAGATAAAGTACCTTAGCTTAATTATCTTAATAAAAGGAATAAGTATGGACTCTAAAAAGGTTTAAGCCTTATAAGTATAGGAGAACCTAATCTTAGTTAAAGAATTATAGCAGTTTCTTAGATTTGCAAACTTTTACTATAGGTTTATCTAAAGTTATTCTGCTATTACTATACCTATAATAAAACTTCTAAGAAAGGACGTTAGATGGCTATAGGAACTAGAATAAGCTAAGTCGTTTAAGGCCCTTAAGAGAGCCTTTACTTTAGCACTAGTACTAGCATACTATAACTATATGAAGAAAATAGTGGTAGAGATAGATGTATTAAATTAGGCTTCTAGCGGAGTCCTTTCCTAGTATAATAATAATAGTAAACTAAAACTAGTCGTATTCTTCTCCGTAAAGTACTCTACGCCAGAGTATAACTATAAGATCTATAATAAAGAACTCTTAGCTATTATTAAGGCTTTAGAGGAATATTGTCCTAAGCTATAAGGGACTAAGGAGCCGTTTAAAATTATTACTAACTATAAGAACCTATAAACGTTTATAACTACTAAGTAGTTAAACTAACGCTAAGTCCGGTGGGCAGAGTTCCTTTTATAGTTTAACTTTGTAATTATATATAGACCTAGCAGTAAAGCTACGCTTCCTAACGCCCTAAGCTAACTACTAGGAATAAAATCTAAGGACGCTAATAATAAACGCCTCCGCTACTAAGCCTAAGTTATTATACTGCCCTAGAAAGTTAACCCTATAATTTTAAAAGAATTACTATATAAGTCCCGCAACTCTAATGATATGGAGTTTATAGCCGCTCTAGACCCTAAAATAGCCAAAAAGTCACTAGATAAGCTAATTTAGTTAGGATACTAGAAGAACGAACTTATAAGAGATATGGTAGCGGCCCTACGTAATTAGAAAGCTTGCTATTAGCCAAAGAAGATTAGGAAATTACTTTATTGCGATAAGTTAGAATATAGTATTATTAATAAATAGATTTACTTCTACTAACGCCTCTTCGTCCCTAATACCCTAGATCTCCGCCTAGAAGTTATCTATTACTCTTATAGTAGTGGCCCCACTAGTTACCCTAGCCGGGTTAAGACTTTTAACCTCTTAAATTAAATATACTAGTAGCTAGGAATCTCCCAGTTTATAGCTACCTTTGTTAAAGACTGTGCCCTATACTTTCGCACTAAGACCCCCTATTCTGCCCCGCCTGGTTTCCTAAAGCTACTAAAACTACCCACTCGCCCGTAGACCAATATTTCGATCGACTATATTATAACGCTGCTGGTATACTAACGCTATAGTAAGGTATATAAATATATCCTTGTTATTATAGACCGCCTAATAAAAATGCGATACCTTATTTTAGTAATAGGACTCTTAACAGAGGAGCTAGTTAATAGCTTTGTTAATAATGTATATAAGCTCTACGGTGCACTAAGTATAATTATCTCTAATCGCGGTATATAATTTATTAGTAACTTCTAGCAACAACTAAGTAAACGCCTTAAGATAACCTTATAACTAAGCTTAGCCTAGTACCCAGAAACGGACGGCTAAACTGAAATTATTAACGCTGCCGTAAATAAATACCTTCGTGCTTTTGTTAGCTTTATATAGGATAATTAGGTTAACTACTTACTACTTGCTAAGTTTACTATAAATAACTAAGTTAATGAGAGTATAGGCATCTCCCCGTTTTTTGCCAACTATAGCTTTAACCCTTACCTCGGAATTAAGCCTACTAGCCCCTACCTACTGACACTATTAGTATAAGCAAAGAAGGAGTTCTTCCGCGCAGACTTTATGGCCAACCGCTTTAAGCGGATATTAATATAGCTTAAGGCCCTAGCTTAGATTTTATAGTAACGCTATAAAGATAATACTAATACCCGTAGGGATAAGAGCGTGTTATTTTACAAAGGTAATATAGTTATAGTTAGCCTAGAAAATATGAAGATAAATAGACCTAAGAAGAAATAGGACAATAAATGGGACGGCCTGTACCCCGTACTTGCAGTATACCGAGGGGCAGTTATAGTAGACCTCCTAGACTATATCTAAGTAAATAAATCCTTCTATATATCTAAGGTCCGCCTCTAGGCTGCTAAAGAGATCCCTAGCTAAGCAAATATTAATACCGTAGAGCGCCGTAATGTATAAGGACGAGTAATAGAGAGAGATAATAATGGCAATATAGAAGATAAATGGGAGTTTAAGAAAATCCTTAATATACATAACGAAGACCCCTAAGGCCTAACTTATAAGATTAAATAGAAATATTATAAGGACATAACCTGGCAGCCGGAAGAGGACCTAAAGGGTTATAAATAAGCTATATAGCGCTTCTATAAGCAATACCCTAAGAAGCTAGGACCCCTAGATTAGGCATAAGATAAGGAAAAGTCACGTTAAGGTTATAGCCGACTACCGTATTAAAAATTTGTGGTGGTTAAGATGTTATAGAACTTTAACCGCCGGTTAAAGTTGTCTAATTAGTTAGAATTCTCGCCAAGAGCGCCACACGCTAACTTTATTTGTTAAGCCAACTAATTAGGATTTTTAATATTTTTATAGCAAAAATAGGTGGTCCCGTGTACTGCCTGTTTAAAGTTACTTATTTAGTTTGGGGACTAAACCTTCTAGGGAGGGGAGTACTATTACGGCACTGACCTGACGTATACTGTTTCTACTGTTAGCTAGCCCACCACTAGCGCCTTAGCGGCTGGCCCTACTATTTATATACAATACCCCCTTTTACCTTCTTCTCTTCTTTATAGCATAACGTAGTTATTCAGTCTACTTCATTGCAGTACTGTAATAATAGTTAATCTAGTATTTTACTAATTAGTAATAGTAGGTAACAGTTCTTAATAATAATCTTATTAAGACCGTAATAGTCTATATATAGCCTTATAGTTTTATCTAGTTTAGGGATAAAGAGAATAGTGCGCTACTAGTAACTTATTAAACTAGATCTATCCCTTTTCTAGTAAACTATTAAGGTACTTCTATAGGATTTTAAGCTCTTTATAAAAGAGGTTATAAATAAAAAGGTTTAGTAGTTATTTGCTTTTTTTTAAAATAATTATATAATTGTATTTAGAGTTTTATAATAGGACTTTAGCTTATCTACCTAAAAATACCCTTAGTAAGCCCCTTAGGCCTAATAGAATATTTAATAAATTAGTGTCGCGTTTATCCTTTATATTATTATTAGGTAGATCCTAGAGCTCCCTTAAAATACTTATAGGTAGTATCGCGCGCTATAGTGGTTGCTTATATATAGTTGCTACTGTATATTAAACCGTTTTACACAGTAGTTAGTAAAAAGTAAGAAAATTATTAACGCAGCGTTTAAGGTGCCGTAGTATACTCTCCGCGTATTGCTTAAGCTAAAGTAACCTATATTGATTAAAGTATCTTATAAGATCTTTAAGATACCACCTCCTTATAATATCTCTGTAACCTATTTAATAGTTCCTTATAAGGTCTCTAATATAGAGGGGTTATTACCTATACTAGGCTTTATACCTATTTTGCTATTAAATAGGGGTTAAATCTAATACTCCTTTAGATATAAAGTGTACACTATTTTACCTAGGGCTACATTCTTTAGAATATCCTTTAGGCTTATTAGTAATATATTAATTTAGCCTATAGGTAATAAGGTAAAGAAGTAGTGTTACGGACGCTTTAAGTACGATATTACAACTACTTAGGGAAGAGTCGGAGGAAGCTAGTTAGTTAATACAGGCATAGTCTAGGATGGAACCGGTAGAACTATATAATAAGGAATAGTAAGCGAGTTATATAATGTGCTATGTATTAAACGAGAGGAACGGAAGGAACTTATATACCTTATATATAATACGTATATTATATATAAAAAGGATTTTATAGGAGTACGGTTGTATATTTAAGGACCCTCAGTCCCTACCTAGATAGTTCCTTCCTTATAGTAATTCTTAGAATACAATTAGAGTTAATCTATTAGGCAACCACTCCA
>Ga0307515_10004310_pt1 | contig 29527 bp, 23 predicted proteins | sample 17_EM_MG_FD_194513 | JGI IMG/M metagenome (GOLD analysis project Ga0307515, IMG submission 194513) | Populus trichocarpa ectomycorrhiza microbial communities from riparian zone in the Pacific Northwest, United States - 17_EM | ecosystem: Host-associated > Plants > Roots > Unclassified | place... | reverse complement strand
AATCAAACTCCTAAACGAGGATGGAGCTTTCGTTGAGTACTGGTTAGCCCTGGCGCTCACCACAATACCTGAAAACTCGGGTAACTTGGATCCGGTCTCGAAATTTGTACAAGTGAGAAAAGCACCAGCAGCCGTTGCTTTGCAAGTTCTCAGCGTGGGAAATATTGTCGGCTGCGTGCACGTAATTCCAGAGATAGCGACTACTAGTAAGACAGGAGACGGACGGAACGAGCGATGGATTGTCAATAGCCACATAGATCTGGCGACTTGGAATGATGTGTATAATTAGTAAAGAGAATTGAATTTTGCGCGCAGGTAGAAGGAACGCGAGGAGAGATATTCGCAGCATCACCCATCGCATTGCAATCCTGATGCAAGCGCGTACCCAATGAACCCATTCCGACGTATTGTCACAGTTGGCCACAATGCCAGAGTGATCGTTTAAAATAGGAGACCGACGGAACGCGAAGAGACAGTGAAACAGCAATCGGAGGGCGATATACAACGCGACGCGTTGTATTGACGCCGGGCACGGAGTAATCCGCCACCAGGGTGTCTCTGACTGCTCTGACGGAGCGCGTCCACTCTGACGGAGCCATTCCGCCCGAACAGAATATTTTTTTGCTGATGGTCAATATCCACAGGTGAGACACTTCGCGAGAAACTCGTTTTGTAGCAGTTTGCTCCAGCCAATAACGGGATTTTGGCAGGGGTTGACCCAGCATCAGATATGACGATCCTGGAAAATGACTCGGAAATGAAGAAAGTGGTGGAGCAAAGGAATTTGCACCGAATGGCCAAGATCCACTACTATCTGGGTATTTGGCAGGGTAGCCAAAACCTACATGCTACACAAAATGAATCTTGCCATCAAACCAAGCAGATGACAGCTGTAGGATACATTTCGGACCCGGAAGAGATCGTCAAAGCATCCTGGTCACTCCTTCAACATGATGGTGCAGCTGCATTTAAATTGTCTGAAAGATCACCTTTGCCACCAGCTTTGTCTGCAAGGGACCTCCCTGGGGGACAAACTCAAATATGAATTGTCCGCTGAGTCAGAAGACTCAACATTGATCCGGTGGAAAGCAACGAAGATAGCGCACTTGAATGCATTTTTGACAACGATAATTTGCTTAACTGGAATGGCGACTTGGATAATCCAAATCACAGCAAAGACGATTGCGTGGCAGATATTCAAACTGATTAAGAGCAAGGGAATGGCATCGAGGATCCAGAATGCTCAGAGCAGTTGGGATATGAGTGCCGTGCCAAATGTTCCCAGATTTGTTCGCCCAACACGGATATCCAAGAGACAGGCCGAAAAGTTGTTGATGACGGTCAATCCAATCGAAACGAGGAAGAATCAGGGAGTGAAGACAAAGTCGGACAGAATGTTGGAATGATTCACCAGCTTCTCCATGTAGCTTGACCGAGAGTTTCAGTTAGAGATATATTGTGGGCGAATGGTGACCAGTAGCTTGTGAATATCGGTTGATAAACAGATGTATAGCAGGCGCAATGAATCATTTGGCATGATATATAAATGTTAGTAATGTGAGAGCGAACAGTGGAAGATTGTTACTGCGCTCGGCCTTCCCACAGGACCGAGTCTCAATCTGTCCGAAAGACAACGAATGGGTTCAAATCATGCTGGAAACAACATGAGCAACAACTCTAGTTTCCGTCAGAAACACCCAGGTGTTCCGGACGGCTGTGATGGCTCTGACAGAACCTCGTACCCTCTGACAGATAATTACACACTACCTGTCAATCAGGCGACGGGTCACGTTGCATACGTACTCCTTTCCTTTGTGCTGATGTTTACGGACCATCAGAAGGACACGTGTGTTACACTCTTCGCAGGGGCTGCAGTTATGCTGATGCCATTTACACAATGCCTGGCGATGTTGAATCATAGCTACTACTTATCGTTCAACAATTTTCAAAACTTATACATTCAGTTTGTATTCTCATCTATGTATCTATGTATCTATATAGCTACCTACCTACACACGGTATATCTGGACTGGCAGCACGCAGCGATTGTCAGCAATTTGAGGTGCGCCTGAAGATGACGATGGAGTGAACTCAGAGATACACTCCAAGGCCGTGATCGAGCAAGTTTGGAGATGCAACTGGAGACCGAAATTTAATGAACTCAGAGATGGACTGGGAGGCCGCGATCGAGCGAGGTAGGAGATGCAATTGGAGACCGAGATTGAGTGAACTAAGGGATGCACTCCGAGCTGTGATCGAGCGAGTTTCGAGATGCACTTGTAGGAGGCTATGATCGAGGGAGATGAGAGGAGTACTCAATCTAGAGACGGTCGATGGGAGGCGCGCCAGGTGCTGAGACTCTATTCATCGGTCAGTTAACTCAAAACCGTGGGAATGTGACAAGGTGACTTTACCATTGATGCTCTTATTGAGAAGTGGCTGCTGGCAGTCAATCTGAAGGGAGGTACGCCGGATGCTGAAGCTACATTCAAGGGTCAACTTGAAATGGAGAGAATGAACGGACGACAGAAAATCTTAGGTGTATGCTGTTCTTAGTATATGCTGTACTCGGTGTATACTACACTCAGCGTATGTTGCACTCAGTGTTAACTCATGATGATGGCATAGAGAGATAGAGAGGTATGACTTGACTTTGTGTTCTTGCAATGATGGTTGAGTTGTGGACGAGAAAGAGAGAGATGGCGGATGAAGATGAGAATGATATGGAGGATACAAGCGGACCAGGGAAATCAGGAATACGACTTGCCTGACTGGGTTTACAAGACCTCGTAACAGTGTTATTACCTGGCAGGTCGGGATTCATACCTGCCGTATCGGGGATGGCAAATTGACTTGCACACAAAATTCTCTTAAGTCCCATTTCCTCATGATGATTTCCCCCATCTCCTCTGATCTCTATCTTTCTTGTGCTCAACTCTACCATCACCTAAGAACACAAAGTTAGGTCATCCCTTTCTATCTCTCCATGCCGTAATCATGACTTACCGCCGACTACAGTACACAGCAAGTTCAGCATCATCCCAGGATCGACAGTCTCGCGCACTCAGCCAGTTTCTCATATCTCGGCGGATGTTGTACTCAACTCTCTACATTCCCACAATTACAAGTTTAACAATGAATAGAGTCTCAGCTGCTGTCACACCTCCCTCCAAATTGAACGCCTCCAAGTACTGCTCCAATCTCGCTCGGTCATAGCCTGCAAGTGCATCTCCAAACTCGTTCAGTCACAGCCTCAGAGTGCATCTCTGAGTTCACTCGATCTCGGCCCTCAAGTGCATGTCCAAACTCGCTCGATCATGGCCTCCAAGTTCATCGCTGAGTTCACTCCATCTCGGGCTTCAAGTACATCTCCACCGAGCTCAATCAAGGCCTCCGAGTATATCGTGAAGTAGCGACGGTAGGAGTACGGAAATTCAGGGGTAACGGAGGTGGCATGAGCCACATGGCGCATATATTCAGGAGACCCCAGAGTAGATAGACAGCATCTCATTTTCATCTCATCTTGTCATACAATGAAAATCAACACTCTATCTTTCCCAGCTTTTGGTCTCACTCGCTCTTTCCGAGATTTCGTGGATCCTCACGGCCGGGTAGTATTGTATTTTCTCACCTCCCTACGTCTCTCGAGCGTAGTGTAGAAGGAACGCGAGGAGATATTTTCGCAGTGTCACCCATTGCATTGCACTCCTGATGCAAGCATGTACCCAATGAACCCATTCCGAAGTATGGTCACAGTTGGCCACAACGCCAGAGTGTTTGTTACGAATAGGAGGCTAACAAAGCGAGAAGAAACAGCAAAACTGCGATCGGAGGGCAATGGGCCACGCGACGCGTGGTATTGACGCCGGGCACGGAGTAATCCGCGACAGGGGTGTCTCTGACAGCTCTGATGGAGCACGTCCACTCTAATGTAGCCATTCCTCCCGGACGGAAATGTTTCTTGCTGATGAATTCTAGATGGTCCCAGATGTTGAATGGACAATACATTAAAATGAGCGTCAACAGAGTGTCAACAATTTGTGGTCTTGTAAGTATGGTAATTGAACTGTGATTTGGTCACGTTATGCATAACCGACGCTTTGGCAGCTGTTATATGCAAAAGAGACAGCAACACGGTCACCGACAGATTCTGAGAATGAGTGCCACCATACCATCAAAGATTTTTAGCTTTGCATCTTGGGTAATTTATGTTCTGATTGGTTGCAGACATCCATTTATGCGATATTGGCAGCCTTTACTTCAAAATTCAACAGCGACATGCTCTCTGCCGCATCCAAAAATGAGAGTCAATGGCGCGTCAACAGTGGTCGGTCTTGCATAGTTGGTAATCACGGCCCTGCGTGGAACTTCCCGCTCATAACAGAATTATTGTCCGCCTTGATCGGCAAAAATTCAACATATCAAAGGTAAAACACGTATTCCAAATTAATTGATATTTCACACTGCAAAACATGCAAAAATGTATTATTGGTTGTTGAAAACATCATTTTCATATGATACAATTAACAAACTGCAAAAACAAAAGCCTTATATGAATCTATTGATGGACCCGCTGGGTGACCCTCTGACGACACGCCCAATTGAGCCGGTTTGGGAGTTTACCATCAAACAATACCTGAGTTGACAGTTCCGGTTTAGTGACCACCCGGACTGCCGATCTGGCTAAAGTTCAGTTTGGACCCTGACCCGGACCTGTCATGACGGTCCGGAACCGTTCCCAACACTACTCATTATCCTTTGCCTCTACCATTGATAGTTGCGTTCTAACTCCCAGGTGTAGTAACTACCTCATCAAGGTAGTGAGCTTGTATCGCAATACAATTGCTATTGGCGATACCTTGTGTGGATACTAGCTTATATAAAGCCAACTATCAACAAATCGGTTCATGTCACCAAGAGCCAGTGAGAGTGCCCTCTCATATACCCACCGGGTACGTAACAGTTTAACAATCTCTGCACATGACAGAACACTTAGTTTGACTATGCTTTATTGGGGCCAAATATGCAGTGATCTGCAACGGAATAGTTTTGCCAGATATCGAACGAAGAGTATCCCATGCCACTCCGGCCGTATGAATCCCAAGTCCCATTCGCCCATACACAATGAGTGTGGTTGAAGCATTGGTTGATTTACATAAGTACATTCAGTTGACAGGACTCCGATATATCGATCATTAGTTCATGACTTATCTCTCATATGACCCTGGATAGCATGAGATGCCAAGATAGTCTGATGTTGACGACACCTCATATCCATATGAATGAACCATCGGAGCCTGAGTGAATAGTCGTTTAGTCGGTAACCAGGAATACGCATTCCTGCCGATAGTGAGTAACGATTGAGAATAGAGAAGATGCGACCAGTACTGATCCAATGATGATACACATCTTATTTGCGCTTGGCTTGACCGTTGTCATAGATTAGTTGATTCAAAGGTCACGTAATGGAGATATGATTAATAGGTGAACAAATCTGGAAGGTAGATCCATCAGAGATATCCGAGTGAGAGTTCATGATTGGGGATCAAATTTCTATATATCGATTATCGAGTGATTTTGCATAATCCCCAACATATTCTGTAACACCAGAAACGTAACAATCACAGCCAGGTAGTAAAGACAGATGTAGGTTCATCTCCGGCCACCAGCTGTGTAGAGTTCCACAGGCCCCTGCACAAGCTCTATCAATTGACAATCGATAACTATATACTGTGCATTGTGCAGGGGTCAACAGAAAGCTTGCTATGAGTTGCATGTGTATACATGTGTGTATAGCACCACCTATAGTCAATTTGCACTTTTGCCAATGTATTGCTAAAGGCTGTGCCAAGAATCAACCAAAAAGTTATTCCTTCTTGCATCTGGATATAAACTGTATGTGAAATAGTATTCAGTACAGATTGGTCACATTCATACCCACACTGTGTAGATTGTCAACAACAACAATGATAGATATTTGAAGCTGTTTCTAATAGTTACTATGTAGAAATGTGGAATTTGCTCCCTTTGCATTGATTTTCTTGTTGCCCAATGCTGTCTCATTTTAAGTATTAGTAACATTTGACTACTACAGAAGTGGATTGTAGACCTCATGGTTATAGAATAACTAACCATCACTTGCAAGATTGCTACCCTATCATTGATAGCTCCACAATGAAACTGATAGCTCGATTGCAATATTTATCCAACTTTTAGCATCTTGGGTAATCCTTGAAACTGTTGCCTGTATGTGCCATAACATAGTGTACCGGGTGACTGCCCATGACTGGAAAACCAAACACCTGGGGGTGGTATTTATTCACCCCAATGATGTATCTTAACCACTTTCCCTGACCTAGTCACTGCTGGAGGTTAGCTACTAACCACTTCCCTCCCTTTTCCATGCTCCATAGCATTCTCTAGGTCCAGCATATCACCAATATATACAACAGAGTGCTCCTCCCCCTCATTCTCCTCCTTATCCCACCCCTCTCCACCCACCATATCTTCTTCCTCATCCTCCCAATCACTATGCCCAATTACAGATACCATTTTTTGGACCTATGATCTGCTTTTCCACATGGGTAGAGCTCTTTGACACCTCTCCAGATCATACTATCTTTGCTGCGGCCTGTTCTTGGCATATTGTAGCTTTGGCCACTTTTTCTCTGTCTAGCATCATTCTTTCTTCCCTGAGCTGAACCACCTCAACTGCGGTATACACACAAGCTTTACTAGGGTGGCAGCAGTCCTTGGCTGCTACTACAGTGGTGTCCTTGGCCCCTGAGCAATGTGTTCTCAACATATCATTTCCTGATTTCTTATTTGTAAGTACACTTTGAGCTGAGCTTTCCAGCTGTGCTATAACTGCTTTCACCATCAAAGAGGAAGGTGATTGGCAAGTGACAAGGTTGAGTGCACATCAGGCTAATTGACCTACAGCTCTGGACTGCCTGGGGGTTGCAATGACAAGTGGTGTGGGAGAGGCTAGCGGGATTCAAATCGAGTGATATCCTGTGACTGCTGAATAAGTACCTTGTGTGGGTTAAGAGGCCAGATCCCAGTTGCCTCAAAGGCACTCAAGATGTTGTTTTTGGTATATGCTGCAGCTCTAGCGCATGTGACAAGTCTATAGGAAAGAGTTAGACTGGAGTATAGAGTGATATTGCAGGTGGGCTTAATTATAAAACTGTCCTTTCTTAATTGCATTCCCACCTTTTCTAATCCATATATCCAGATCATTGCTATAGCTGTGGGAAAGGCGACCAAATTGCCCAACATCTAGAGGTGGTAGGATGTGTGTAGAGTGTGCAGGAATGCTAATAGAGTGGATATTGCTTTTCAAGCAAAAATTGAAAAATTGCCATGTTAGATGAGAGCCATGCCTGTCCAGCATTAGAATATGTGTCTTACCCTTTGCACTGTAACAGTTAGCATAAGCAGAAGGTCAATCTAATGGTACAAATATCTCAATAGTATATTTCTCAAAGTTCTGTTCCATCCATTCCAGTTCCAGTTCTTTGTCTGTCCAGCCTTTTGTTGACTATGCAAATGTTGCTTGCTCTTTATCTTGCACACCAGCGGGCCATCCTGGTAGATGCTTACCCCCTTGTTGACATACATGGGTGGTGTAACTCTACCATCAGCAGCAATACACTCCATAACTGTAACCATTTGCAATTGCCATTCTGGGTAAAATCGGGATTCTTTCAACCTCTACGCCAGATTACCCTCACTTCGTGAGCCTGACCAAGTCGAACGCCCTTTTCATGCATATTGTAAATGTTCCATGGTTGTGCATCAAGCTTCCTGACAACTTTTCCAAGCCACAGTGACCGGTATTAGCTTAAAACTAATGTATATACTACAATGATATACCTTGTTAAAAAGTTCTTCAAAATTGCAGGCTCATTTGCTTTTGCCTATTGTCAATCTAGATGTTGGCTGAACTTTGCACTGATTGCAGGATGGTTATCGCCAATGCATGTCATTCAGTGATTACCAAGTTGTCATCATCGATGTGGGGGTAGAAGGGTCAGTGCAAATACCTTAACCATCTTCCCTTGCAATGGATGTCCAAAGTCATCGACAGTCTCACAAAACGTGACAATTGATGTCTCCTCTCCCGGAATTGTCAGCTGCTCCTTCTCATGTACTGCAGTCAATTCCTGTGGTCCACTAAGTCAGTGTTGCAAGGTTCCATACAGTATACCATACACTAAAGCAGCAGCACAGATAGATAGTTCAAGATCCAAATGGTATGCATGTTTGGTTTGGTGAATCTCAGTCTCGCTGTCATTTGGTACATCTCTGCACGACATGCTGCCACAGCTTGCATTGCAGCTGGGATGGAGTGCAAATAGATCTTGTGTGCATGCTAATTAAGCATCTGTGCTTTTGGCGCTTGCATGTGTTTTTGTGTGATTGGTTGGTAGGTCATGGGCAGTTACTACACTGCAACATATACTATACTGTGATTACTGTTTATTAAAACTTTAACAGTAGATATTGCATTATGCAGGGATTGGCAATGTATATGTAGATGGATAGAATTCAGTACCTCTGGTGTAAATGTCTGATCTAATAAAAAACTCTATTTCTAGTATCTGGGAGTTAAAACAGATGGGTTTCTATATTAACATGATTTGCTTCTACTGTATTCAACAACAAGTGGGACTCTCACATCTAGTTGTCCTCTGCCATGCACATACATATATATCTTTGACTTACTAATTGGTTTGCCATTTTGCAAGAAGAATAGACAAGCCTGTAAATGAAATTATGGCTTTATTAATAATAATATTACTGTTAGAAACTTAGTACTATTGTAAGAACAAATGAGGCTGCTTTGGCAGGATATTCACCTCTAAATGCCGAAGAGACAAGTATTCATGAATTTGATTTGGAGAGCGATGCTACACAAGTTCTTAATTTGAATAATCAATATAACATTTCTTGGATTATATAAAGTCATATACTCACAACTTTGCGCTGCTCTTCTCTCCCTCAGCTTTCCCAAGACTTAACTTGTTGAAATCATTTCCAAGAATAAACTAATATCCACAATCCTCAAAAAACTTGTCGTGAGTGAGGATTGCAATAATCCTCAGAGCTTTCGGTGGGTGTGAAACCCATACTGATGAATGTTGAGAGTTTGTAATGAATGCCAGACATGTTAGTGAGGTGATGTACACATGGGGCAAAGTGATTGTTTCTGAGATCTTGGAAATAACTTATAAATGTCCAAAAATGGTAATTGTGTGGTCCAATGATGTCGGTGGTACCCTCTATGAACCAGCAGGCATATAATGATTTCGAAATTGAATTGATGAAATGGGTGTTATTTGAGAGGTTTGTATAATCGACCCAATCTCATAACAGTGTATGAAGTTGAAGTGACAGTGAGTAGATTTCTTATTGATAATTTAAGGTGTACTTCACTACTAATGTCTGACTGTGAATTGCTGCTAGAGCTTGGTACTTCTCATTGCGGGAACAATGTATGCTCTTTATAGTCAAGTTGTCAGGGCATTCCCCCATCAGTAATTCTTGCTACAAAGCCATGATAGCGTGTCAGCTGATTTTGGAGGACCTTATCAAATGCCTTTGTGATGTAGCCACAAATTCCGCAAGGTTATAGTGTTCATGCATGAGTGGTTTTAAAGCATTACTGTCCCAACTAGGGCCATCCTCAAACAAGATATCAAATACACATATGTGACAGCTCATAACTTCAACCTGGACATCTTTCATTTATATGTTCAGTAGTTGGAACATTTGATGACTGATTGTCTTTCAGTGCTCATCACAATAATATTAATGCCTCACTGTGATCTGGGAATTTGGCAATTTCGTCAGAGATTTAATCGGCAACCAACCAATACTCCACTAAGGTAGCTTGTGACACCATTATGTGGATTGAAATGCTTACTGACTCAAACCAACGAGGAGGGTTGCTTCAGGCCACCTATCATCAGCCTATGTTATACATCTCATTGGCACTGCATGCTTAGATCTTGACTGTTCAAGAACCAGGAATTTACTCAAGGTGTTTGCGCTCCTGGGGAGATAGACTTGAAGGTTGCACTTACTCGTATATTTCATGTCATCTGCTGCACACATAATTCTTCACAGTTACAACTTGAATGTGTGTAGCCCCACAAGATTAGATGTAGTAGGTTTGGTTGATAATTATGTTCACCACTAGCATGTAATTTAATGCTCTGGTTCTGGCCACATTATTGTGTCACCATAAATAAATAAGCCAAGACCTACGTGGGTAATTCTTGATCGATCAACATGGGGCTGCAGTGTAATCCTGCAAAGAATTGCTTCGCTCCTAACCAGGACATCATTTCGTAATTAGCTGTTATGCAACAGCAGTCACTTGACATATATATAATTACTATTCTTTGTCATAGAACATTTCCGCTGCTAAGGGAGAACTCCTAATACGCAATATGAGCAAAATCAACAAGTGGCAAATCTCCTGAAAGCATGTCATGCCAAGTTAGGCCACTGGTGGTAATCCCTACTTTGGGAGATAAACCCGATCCTTCATTCAGTACATCTTAGGAGAAACAGTAATCTGACATATAACTTCAAACTGTTAAGTAAATCAAAAACTTTTGAATAGTGACTGGCTGATTGGAATGCTGCTGCTTCATCACTAGCTTAAGAAGCTGCTTCTTTATATAGACCTTCGTGTTGCATGCAAGCTGCCCTATGTATTTGTCAAATGAATTTTCATTAACAGAAGCCTCTGGGAGTATATGTATGTTGTTGGACCAGAATCCTACAATGGCAGCTGTATGGCTACATGTAGTGGCCTTCAGATGCACCTTGGAGTGCTGGTGAAACCTCTGCAGTGATAAAGAAAGACTTGGGACAATCTGTGAAGCATCAGTAAATATATACCACAAGATTGGGCGCACAGTGAAATGCATGTGACACCTTAAAAAGTATACTCTTTGAAATTATTGATGATATACCTAGTGGTAGCAACGGGTCCAGGTAACCTACCTGCAATCAGGGTTTCGACTGGCGGTTCAGTTCGCATCTGTAACTGACCCGGCCACAAACCCGACCCGCTTCTTCTTGGCGGGGTTGTTACCTGGACGGGACATAAACCTGCGGATTCTTGGGCGGGTTGTACCAGGACCGCAGTTCCATTTTATGGTTCCTGCAACGTTTGGTCCAATTAAGCAACTGAGATCCCAACATATCACGACATGATGAATACGGAGATTGTGCAGTTATATGCGCTCTTCCACCTCCTGCTTTCGGATATGCAATCTGATCAATATTTGTTGAATCGCTGTGAAATATCATCAGATTTTCAGCAAGTTGTGTGGGTTTTCGAAAGTGACTCAACGAATATTCGTCCGATCGCAAATTTGACAGCGGGAGGTGAAAGAGCGGCTAAATCTGCACAATGTACGTACTGATCATGTCATGGAATGATCAGAACTCAAATACATAATTGGAGCCAAAAGTGTGAGCTTGAAATGCCGGGTTTTTAGTGGTAAAACTGTCCCATTTCCAATGGAGCAGGTTTTTGGTGTGGTAAGACCAGTTGCCATGGTCCAGTTTCGGGTGGAACCGGACATGGAACCGTCCCGGAAATTTGGACCCATTGCTGACACTAGATATACCTGGCAACTGCTGCTACTACTCATCGTTTGAAATTGTTGGATCCCATGAATTCGGTTTGTCTTCTCATCTATGTATCTATGAATCTATATAGTCATACATATCAATATGTATCAATATTATACATGTTCTATCTGGACTGGCTGCAGCTGGTGCTTGAGTATGAATGAAGGTATAATAGTCTGGAGATGGCATTCTTGTATACATAGAGATGTACATCAGATGGTATATTTATATGAACTAAGAGATACACTTGGAAGATATAATTGAGTGAATTTGGAAATGCACTTTGGAGGCCACTATCTTGTAAATTCAATCATACACTTGAACCCCTTGTTTGAGTGAGTTGGAAATACACAAGTGGAATGTGATTGTGTTAACATAGAAATGTACTTTGGAGGCTATTATTAAGTGAACTGAAATATATACTCTGGAGCTATAATTGTAGAAACATAGATATGTACTTGGAGACTGTGATGGAGTAAACTTTAAGATGCACTTGGAGTATGTGGTTATGTAAACAGAATGTCCTCTCAGATCAAACAGCTCTCCCATAGACTGTACATCTTACTACATCAATTTTCAATGTTATTCAGTCTATGTCTTTCCAATTCCACCAGGCAGAACAACCATGGCCAATGGGCAGCTTACAGACATACGAATTCTGAGATGGTAGTCAATACTATCTTCGACAGGTGGCACCAGAAGGTCCTACAGAAATATGCATTGACAAGATCACAATGATATGTATGCAATGATATACCTTTGATAGTATATATAACCCTCAATACAACAAAATATAAACCAAGCTGCAAAATACATATCATTATATGCTTCTAAGTATACCTCCAAGTACAATCCCAAGTGCATCTTCAAGTCTACTCTCAAGGATACCTCTAAGTATACTCTCATTTAGACCACCCAGTATACTCCCAAGTTCAATTTTCAGTTTCCTTTCATATACACTTTCAAACACACTCAATGGCACCCTACCAACCTGTTTGACTCTACACTCCCAAGTAAGCTCTAAAGACACTTCCAAGTGCATCTTTGAGTATGCTTCCAAGTACACCTCTAAGTATACTCTCAAGTACACTGTCCTATGTACAATCAATTGCATGTGATTGTATCTTCTTGCCTAGTTGACGCTACACTGCCAAGTACACTTTTTAGAGGCAATCTGTACCCATTGTACTTCAATATATACTCCCTAGTGTGCTGCTGGCTGCTTGATCTAGAAACTTGCTGAGTCACGGGTTAAAGATATTGGAAAGAGCAATGTAAGTGGCATATAATGAGTGGTGTTTTCTGGGTGGTGTGTGGCATGTGGTATCTAGTAGATAGAGGGTGATATACACTATATGGTGGCCGAAATGATAATGTTGGTCAATATAAACATCTGAACATTGTCATTAATTCATGCATTGTGACAGGATTGCAGCATAGCTCCCAATTATCGAGTCGAAGATAATTCCCTTAGATTCTGCGGGAAAGCTAGATATTTAGGGTATGAGGGAAGTAGATCTCCGACTTAGATTATCTAGTGGAATCTGCTGTCTACTTCCTATTCACAATGGGCATATGAATGAACATTTAGTTTTGGTGTGATAGTGATGATGGTGATGGTGATAAAGGCTATTGTAATAATGGCTATAGTGATAATAGCTATGGTAATTATGGCTATGGTGATAATGGCTATGGTGATAATAGTGATGGTGATAATGGCTATGGTGATAATGGCTGTGCTGATAATGGCAATGGTGATAATAGCTATGGAGATAATGACAAAGATAATGATGATAATCATAATGATAGCAATAGTGATGGTGGTGATAGTCATGATGGTAATGATGGATAAGGTGATGGTGGTAATGATGATGGTAATGATGGTGATAGTGATGATGGTGTTAATGAGAATGGTGATGGTGATGGTAATGATGATGTTGGTGATAATGGCACTGGTGATAATGGCAACTTTGATCATGGCAAGTTAATAATGTCATAGGTGATATTGGTGATAATGATGATGGTGATGATGGTAATAATGGTGATGATGATGATGGTGATGGTGATGATGGCAATGGTGATGATGGCTATGTTGATGATGGGGATTGTAATGATGGTAATGGTGATGATGGTAATAGTAATGATAGTGATGGTGATTATGGTGATGGTTATGATGGGGATGGTGAGGAGATGTGATGGTGATGATGGTGATGGTGATAATGGTAATGGTGATGATAGTGATGGTGACAATGGTGATGGTGATGGTGGTGATGGTGATGGTGGTGATGGTGATGGTGGTGATGGTGATGGTGGTGATGGTGATGGTGGTGATGGTGATGGTGGTGATGGTAATGGTGGTGATGGTAATTACATCTGCAAAAGTGCAAATCGACTATAGACTGCGCTACGTGCACACCCACACAAGTGCAGCTCATATCAAGCTTCCCTTGGACCCCTGCGCAACACGCAGTCTATAGTCATCCATAGTCGGTCTATAGGCAGCTGCGAGTGGGACTATGGAACTAGTTACTATACACGGCTGGTAGTCGATAAACATCAGCCAGTTTTTACTGCTGGCAGGCTTCGCTGGAACTGTACACACTGATTTGGAGCATTGCTGAGTGGCCGCTTGAGAGCCTGTCTGAGAGCCTGCTTGACAGCATTCTTGAAAGCCTTCTAGGGAGCCTACTTGGGAGAGCGACATTTGGGAGAGCCGCGCTTCGGATGGAGTAGCGTTTTCCAAGGGAAGCTTTGGGCCGATTGACAACTATGAGTCTGTGGAAGGTTTGGCTAGTAGAAGGCTCTAAGTCTGTAAAAGCTTTGACGCTGACATTGACATCGCCAACCTACTTGTCTAAGCATATCTGGTAGTATGATTACCATCACCATCAGCAACACCAATACCATTTCCATTGCCATCGCAATCATCACCATCAGCCCCGGACCAAATGCTCACCCATTCACCAACAATGGGTGGGAAGCGGGCAGCAGATTATGCTGGAAAATCTGAGTCGGAGATCTGCTCTCCCCGAGATTCGATTGTCTACCTTTCCTGCACTATCTATGGTACTGCAATTGTCAACACCATGACCAAGAGGCATCCTGAGATCATGTGGTGGTGGCGCTAAAGATAAGGTTAAGACTATGATATTGACAGACGTTATGATTTTGGCCACCATACACTGCCCGCCACCCGCCACCTGCCACATGCCACGCCCCAATCACTGCCCGCCCCAATCACTGCCCGCCACACGCCACCTGCCTCACGCTTCCCTGTGCCTGGCGCCTGCAACTCACCAAGCCTCTAGATCGAGCATGCCCGGGAGTGTACTTGAGAACGTACTCGGAGGTGTACTTGGGAGCATACTTGGAGTGTACTTGGGAACATCTTGAGCGCCTACTTGGGAGCGTATAGTCAAGCAGGCTCGGAGTGTGTCATCGAGTGCAATCAGGTGTATTTGAGAGTGTGCTCGGGAGTATGCTTGAGAGTGTCTTGAGAGCTTACTTGAGAGCTTACTTGGGAGTGTACAGTGAAGTAGGCTGGGAGTGTGCCATCGAGTGCAATTGGGAGCGTCCTTGAGGGTATACCCATGAGTGTACTGGAGAACGTACTCGGAGGTGTACTTGGGAGCGTACTTGGAGTTTACTTGGGAGCGTCCTGAGAGCTTACTTGAGAGCGTAAGTCCTGCAGGCTGAGAGTGTGCCATTGAGAGCAATTGGGAGCGTACAGTCAAGCAGGCTGGGAGTGTGCAATCGAGTGCAATCAAGAGTGTACTTCACAGTGTACTTGGGAGCGTGCAATGAAGTGCATCTGGCAGCTTGCTTTCAAGTTTATTGTATGCAGCGTGATGTATAGCATGCAACGTGATGTATAGCATGCAGCGTGATGTATACTATCCAGTTCACAAAATAGCATGCCTATCATAGTAATCTAGTCAACCCGTAGGTCCATAGGACCTCATTGTGCCACGCATCAAATATTCTATGAATTACCTTCCCAAAAATAGCTTCTCTCTGAGTTACACACCGGCAAAAATGACCTTACGCGACGCGTAACTCATAGAGAAGCTGTTTCTGGGACGGTAATCCATAGCATATTTGACGGGTGGCACTATGAGGTCCTATAGACATGTGCGTTGACTAGATTACTATGATACGCATGCGATTATGTGCGCTCGATACTATACATCATGCTGCATTCAACAAAACTGCCAAATGCACTTCATTGCACGCTCCCAAGCTCTCAAGACGCTCTCAAGCACACTCCCGAGCACGCTCTCAAATACACTCCCAGCCTGCTTGACTATACGCTCCCAAGTAAGCTCACAAAACGCTCTCAAGCACAGTCACGAGTACGCTCTAAAATACACTCCCAATTGCACTCGATGGCACGCTCCCAGCCTGCTTGACTGTACGCTCCCAAGTAAGCTCTCAAGACGCTCTCAAGCACACTCCCGAGCATGCTCCCAAGTACACTCTCCAGAGGCAAGACACTCCCAATCTCACTTGACTATATGCTCCCATGTATGCTCCTGGGTACTCGATCTACAGATTTGCTGAGTTGCAGGCCCCAGCCACTGGGAAGCGGAAGGCGGCAGGCGGCAGGCGGCAGGCGGCAGGCAGGAGGCCGGTGGCGGTGGCCGAAATCGCGATGTTGGTCGATATCATAGTCTGAACCTGATTTTTAGCGCGGCCACCGCGACGAGATCTCACGATGCCTCACGGTCATGGTGTAGACAATTGCAGCCTGAGATTCTGCAGGAAAGGTAGACAATTGGATCTTGGGGAGAGCAGATCTCCGACTCCGATTTTCTAGTGGAATCTACTGCTCGCTTCCCACCGATTGTGGGCGTATGTGTGCCCATTCGGGGTCGATGGTGATGATGGCGATGGTGATGATGGCGATGGTGATGATGGCGATGGTGATGATGGCGATGGTGATGATGGCGATGGTGATGATGGCGATGGTGATGATGGCGATGGTGATGATGGCGATGGTGGTAATGGCGATGATGATGGTGTCGGTGATGGTGATCATAGTACCAGAAGCACTTAGACAAGTAGGTTGGCTACATCAATGTTAGCATCAAAGCTTCCACAGACTTAATGCGTTCTAGTAGCCAAAGATTCCACAAACTCAGGGTTTTCCATCGGCCAAAAGCTTCCCGTGGAAAACTCAACTCCTCCCGATGCGAGGCTCTCTGAAGAAGGCTCTCAAGCAGGCTTTCAAAGAGGCTTTCAAGGAAGCTCTCAAGCAGGCTCACAAGCAGGCTCACAAGCAGGCTCACAAGCGGACTCTCAGCGATAGTGTACAGTACCGGTATAGCAGCAAAGACTGCAGGCAGTGAAGACGGGTATAGGTCCATCTCCGGCCGCCAGCTGTATATAGTTCCATAGGCCCACGCACACATCTCTATGAATCGACTATAGATGACTATAGGCTGCGCATCGCGCAGGGGTCCACGGGAAGCTTGCTATGAGGTGTGCGTGTGCCCGTGTCCGAGTAGCGCAGTTTATGGTCGATTTGCACTTTTGCTGATGCATGTCACGTTATGTTATTTTTCCCAGTGTATAGTACCAGAAGCACTTAGACCAGTAGGTTGGCTAGTCAACATCTGTATTAAAGCTTTCACAGACATAGAGTCTATATTAGCCAAAGGTCTTCAAATATTCAGTTTTTCTTTGGCTCAAAGCTTCCTGTGGAAACTCAACTCATTCCAATGTATGGCACTCTAAAATATACCTCTCATCTTTACAGGTGACTGTTTCAGAGATGACTCACAAGGGGATCATCTCTCTCAAGAAGGCTTTCAAGCATGCTATCCATTAGACATCAAGCAGACTCCCAAGTAGATACTCATGTGCCACCATACAGTCAAGTGGACTGTCTGTCATTATGTATACAGCACTGATATAACAGCATGGACTGTCAGTAATAAAGACTGATACAGGTCCATCACCAGCTGCGAGCCATATATAGTCCTACAGGCCAACATGTATATCTCGAGGAATGGACTATAGATATCTATATGCAGGATATTATACAAAAGTTCACAGCAAGCTTGCAACATCCTATATATGTGTACATGCGCACATAGTGTAGTCATGGCTCAGGTTATGCGTAATTGTACAGGGAAAGGAATTAATATTACAGAAAGGTGGAGATGTTGGGAGATGCAGAGGTGGTACAGAATTGTTGTGGTATGGTGGCAGGATTACTTAATATAATAAGGAAGTGGTCTGAGGTATTGCGACATTGGATGATGTGGCATGGTTGTAGTGATAAGAGGTGTGTTGATGGTGTCTAAGATCATGGAAGAAGATTCGGATGGTACATTAGATCATGAGGAATGATTTGAGGGTGGCAGATGAAGTGAATACAAAGAGAGGTTATTTGGCGTTGGAGGATTTCCGTTTCTTCTCTGTTTGCTCATTCTCTTGTATAGCGAAGCAATAGACAACTTTGACCAGCTTCAACTCTTGTCTTGTTGGGTTTCCTCGAGACAAACTTTCAGCACACTTTTGTATTGATTACGATATTACATTATTGTTTGCAATATCACCTACACCCGAACCCACCTGTTACAAGTATTGCATATAGTCAATTTTGACATATGCAGACATCATGTTCTTGCTGCTGAGATTTGACATGGTAGACCATAAATGCCTACCATCAAGTGGTGTAGCTCATCATACAACTAATTGAATTTCTTTAATTCTGCCTCTGTATGAGTTTTATAGTATTTACTACAACTACCTCTACCACATATAAATACAGAACCATTTGTATGTTTCTTCCAACAATCTGCTGAGTATTGACAGTTCTCTATTGGTTTTGATAGCTGAGCAACTGGTGTAAGGGATAATTGACAACAAAACAATCTGAACATGTTTAGTATATTCAACAAAGTCAATACAGCCAGGTACTTAGTTGCCCAGATTCCACAATCGATGTGAGTTACTCTTCATATGGTAAATTAGTTTTCAACTGAGTTCGATAGAATGTCTAGCATCATTATCATTCGCATATAATGGTTTGTATATCTATTCTAATCTGATTTGTAGTGATCAAAGTTGAAGCCAAAAGTCAATTAATGATCATTTGCTTGGGAGATATTGTTAAGTACTGGATTATTATCATAGGATTTGCTACTACATGCATAGTAATCTACTGTTAACATGACTAGCAAATGAACATACAGGTAGAAAATTCTATTGTTGACGAGTTGTGTACAGGTTGAAACGGAAAGAAAATATGAGATTTGGCTGCAGTTGTTATGATTATGCAGCAGCTCTGCAGCTACTTGTACACATTGCTGTATATTATTGTCATATAGTACTTATTTTGTGGCTTGTAATGTAATTCTTTACAGACTGACAATTACTTCTAGAAGTGTTGTTTTCTCAAAAACATTTTAGCCATAACAAGATTTTATATTTTCAACCAACTAGCAACTCTACAGCTTGGTTAATCATGTATTAGTACAATGTACATAGTGTATAACCAATATTAACTTGACTAGATGTGATTCAATTGTACTATAGAGTAGGCTGTGAAAGACTGGTAACAGGATCTGTAAGGCAATAAATCAGTGGTATTTATTTACAAGTTACAAATAAACCACTTTGGCACTTTACACCATATCCAACTGGGTATTCCTTTATAGTATCACAGCTACTATTGTAACTTCGACAGAGTCAACTGGCTTGTTCCACTCATTGTACAGTGCAAGTGGATTATACTAGTCAATATTAGTGATATACAGTACTGTGGATGTGAACATATTCAGCTTTCTGGAGTGCTTCGTAACATGTTTGCTGTTAACATCCACCATACCAAAACTGTGTTGATAATTTATGTTTTACAATATACTTGCTTGCCAGTCAAGAGGGGATATTTAGTGAGAAACATTTGCTACAGCTAACTCAAGACATTCATCCATATGGCTGTTATTGTACCTCAGTATTGATAAATCAAGTATCTAAAGTAATGTTCAGTAAGTTTAAGTGAATCACTTCTAGTATACATCAGCAGTTTCACTTGTACCAGCAATAATATTGTACTCAGCTTTATCTCATAAATAGTGTCAATGGGATTTTTTCAATTGAAGTACTTCTTTCACTGCTCTTTGCACTATGCATGTATAGCTACCCACTATGTTAATCTGATATCCTGTAATTTGATCTATTAAATACACTATTATATATTACCATAGCAGTCAGGCATCAGAGGAAATAGTGTGATATAGTGTTGCATAAAGAGAGGACAACGATGGCCAAGGCTTTTGGAGACCATTCATAGGGTATAGTTCAGAGATCTATTGTTGTATTATTTATGATAGATTGTCATTACAGACATTCTTATAATAAAGGTAATATAGATTGCAATAGAGGTTGGGGTTTATATTATACCTGTTTGATATATATCATCATTATATTCCCCTGTCTATTACTTCTTTCTCACTCTTTTGGTATCCATTCTTCTCATTTTATTATCAGTTTACTTTTACCAACCTTCATTCAATGCATATTTTTCGCTTTCACTTCACTGAGTTTAATCCTCATATTTGATTTTGCCTATTTATATTTTCCAATTTATCACCATTCACACCAAATACAGTACCAAGAAGCCTATATACAATCTCCAGCTACAGCATTAAGAACGAACCTTTAAGGTGCAGTTTGCAAAGTGTTAGCAATAGTTCCTGACCATCGCTTCGGGTCCGGGTCAAGGTTGGAACCGAACCATCCCCAAACTGGCGGCCTGGGTGAATCAGTACACCCGAGCTGTCAATTCGGGTATGGTTTGATGGATATCACCCAACCGGTCAGAATTGAGTGGGTTGTCAGTGGGTTGTCCAGCGGGTCCGTCTGTAGATTCATATAATGCTCTGCCTTTTGCTCTGGGATAATAGTATCTGAGTAAAATCATTTATTCCACATCCAGTAATCCCTTTTTGAATGCTTTGCAGGTTACGATATCGATTATTTTGGAATCAATGTTTTTCCTTTTGTGTTTTGTATTTTGGACTACTAAGGAGGTCAATAGTTCTGTTATGATCTCAAATTTCCATGCAATGCCTTGATTACCCAATATACAAGACCATAAATTGTTGACGCTCGTTGACACTTATTTTCAAGATGGGGTAACAATGATATTGTGCACTGTTCTGGTGGAAAAGGCCGCCATTACATGGTATATGAATTATTGCCACATATCAACACTTAGCTTACCAAAGATACAAGACCAAAAATTGTTGAGGCTCCATTGAAGCTCATTTCGAGAATAGGGCAGGGAGCGTGCAGTTGGTGCTTTTGGCCCTAAAGGGGGCTAATACCTCATTTATGGATGTCTGCAACCAATCGCCACTTAGATAACCCAAGATGCAAAGCCAAAAATCATTGACACTCCATTGACCCTCATTTCCAGAATGGGGCAATGACTGTGTCACTTTGTCTTTTACCCATAAAGGCTGCCATTACATTCATTATGCCTCACCACTACCAGATGACTATGTAATTACCTGACTTAAAATACTAAAAATCATTGCTGCTACGTTGACGCTCATTCACGTGATGGGGTGAACAAGATATCAAACATCGTTTTGCCTGACAAGGCCACAAATACATAGTATATGAATTACTACCACAAATCAACACTTCGATAAACCAAGATGCAAAGCCAAAAATCGTTGACACTCGGTTGATGCTCATTGTAAGAATGGGGCAGTGCCCATGTCACTTGCTGTTTTGCCTATACAGGCTGCCAATACATCAGTTATGCTCAACAGCGACCAAGACACTTTACAAGTACCTTGCTTGCAAGACCAAAAATCGTTGACACTCTGTTGATGCTCATTTTAATGTATTTTCAGTCAATATCTGCTCCCATCAATAATTCTTATACAAATTATTTGGACTTATCCATTGCCTTTCTGGCAGATTGAGACCCAGCCCTTTGGCAAAGCCAAGCACAGTAATATTCTTGCATGGGTCACTCTCATTCTACCAAAATTGATAAATCTTGCTGAATGATTCATTTTGCCCACTATACTTCTGTTTATGAACAATTATTCACATGCGACTGCTCAATATTCTCCCATAATATTTCTCTAAGTGAAATTCTCTGTCAAGTAACATCTAGAACCTGGTGTAAACATATTGACCCATTCTGTCTGACTCTTTCTTGTTTCCCTTATTCCTCCTTGTTTCCATTGCAGTCACCATCATCAACCCCTTTTGAGTCTGTTTCATTGACCTTTGAGTTAGCCAAATCAATCCAGGAAAGTTTGGTGACGCACTTACAACCCGGTGCTCTGGGCTTTCCAGAGCCTTGATGCCATTGTCTAGCTCAATATCGAATTGGTCGTCGGCATCCCAGTCATCTTCGCTCGCGATTGGATTATCCAACTCACCATCTCAGTTTAGCCAATTTTCGGTGTTGGATATGGTTTCAGGTGTACTATCCTCGTGACTTTCAACTGGATGACTGTTGATTCTTCTGATTTGGCCGATATTGAATATTTGAGTTCGTCCTCCAGGGAGGTCTTTCCAGACAAAGCCGGTGGCAAAGGTGATCTTTCTGACAGATCAAATGCAGCCGCACCAGCATGTTGAGAGAGTGACCAGGATGCGGTGACGATCGCTTCCATATCCGAAATGTATCCCACGGCAGTTATTTCCTTGTTTTGAGCGCGAGATGTCTTCTTTGTAGCACATAGGTTTGGGCTGCGCTGCCACACCTCCAACAAGTTGTGGACCTAGGCCATTCTGTGCAATTTTCTTTCCTCCAGCTGTTTCTTCAATTCCAAGTCATTTTCGGATTCCTTGGTATCCAATGCTGTGGAATCGCCCGCCAATATACCTTTATTGACTCGAGCAGACTGACTTACTAAGATCATTTCCTGAAGGGTCTAGCCGCTGTTTGTAGACTGTCTCCAGCCGTTAACGTCTCGCCCAACGGAAAGACTATCTTCCAGAGTGACCCCATGTGGTGTGACGGACAATATGTCACATGCAACATTCGAGAGATCGGTGTACTGTGTGTGTGTCTCCATTTGTTGATGCCACCAGTCGGTGACATCCGGTGACCACAATGTACTGCAAGCCTCCATATGGTCAGAGTCGTATTCATTATGATTGAGATTGACATGCCCCCAGTTTGTTGGTGCATCAGGTGGCGAATTCAAATAGAGCCTTGGGGCTGCCAATCAGTGTGCTGCATGATCGCTCTGTCCGGGTGTCGTTTCAGCCACGCTTTTTGGCGTTAATTATTCCTGGTCATCGCTGCACAAATCATATGGATCAAAAGATGATCAACCAAATTCAGAAGCCATTGCAGAGGGGAAGAGATTGCTAACCAGGAGATTTTCAGGTGTAATGACAGACATTCGTCAATGTTTGGCACAGTATTCGTACTCCACATACTTCAGAGATGCCTCCTGGTATTGGGTAGTCCAAGTAGTCTTGTTGTCAAGATGAATATCCAGTGCCTTGTCCATCCTCCTAAATGAGCCCAACTTCTGGAAAGGATAAACGAAATGTGCTGAAATGCGAAGCACACTGGTTGTTGGAGTTACCTCAGTATAATTTTTGCACAGCTTCTGTCGCGCAAACTTCACTGATATGTATAAGTCTTCCTTCCATTGAGTCTTCTTCATAGCTAAAGCTCAAATAACGCCGTCCATATGATCGGACATGTCATTGTAGACAGTGATCACATGTTGCAGAGTAACTGTATGCCTCTTTGACATCGACAGGGTCCAGTATCGGAATTCCCTCAAAAGGTTGATGACGTTTTTGACGATGGTGCATTTGTCCTGTGTTGTGAAGAGTGGCCGGTAATCACTGTATGATGGATTCATGATCCAGTTGCAGGTGAGTGCTCACAATCGGTAGGCTCGCTCATGCAACTGCAGTGTCGAGTTCCACCGTGTGTTCACATCCATAATCGGCAGTACCGCAATTTGTGCTGTGGCTTTTTGACAGTCAATAAACTCGTTTCAACAACCAGGTGTCAGTGTAATCAATACAGCAATCGTTCTCTGCTATATGAAGGTTAGTTGTAGGTCTTCCAAAATGTCTTGAAATACATACTTTCTCAATAATCTTTGCTAAACCTGGTCTCATAGCTGACACCTTGATGATTCCTGCATTGCTTTTTTTTTTCGCAGTCTTTGACTTATGCCAATGTCTGTGCTCTCATTCTCGCCAAATTTCGGATCACGCTCATGGGTTTCCCAAGACTTTGTGCGGCCTTTTAAACCGAGATTGCGCATGAATGCACCCAAAGCATGCTGAATGTCGTGCGCCAGGCAGGGTATGTGGTTTCTCATCGCCGGCCAGTTGATTCTGGAGGCCTGAAGGGTTGATTGTAGTTCCCAAGACATCGAGTATTTCAAAGAAGTATTATCAGTCGTAATTCCAAGTAAACGGGAGTCCATAAGCTCGAAATGATCAAGAACTTCGTTCAAACGTAGGGCTAGCATTGCTACAGTATGTTGACCCTTGACTGATTATGCGTAATTAACTTTTGAAATAAGAAAAGAAGTGGCTATCAAACTTGTTAAAAGCGAGTTGTACTTCTCTCAACACCCAGTTTTGATCCATATCGTAAGGTATGACTAACATTAGGACGAATTTGTTCGTTGATGTCCACCCGTCCAAAGCTAAGCTAACTATATTCCTTGATGGCAATTGCATATGAATTGCATCCACGGTCAGTGGGTATTCCCTCCGGCAAATGTTGCTAAGCGTGCTGGTGGACAGAAGAGCTCTCACACTGCGTATGGCATTATATGACAACTGTAGCTCTACGTTCAATATACTGTCCCATGGAATAGGAGCCGAAACAAATCCTTACATGAGGTCACGATCCCAGGTGTCTTGGTGAAACTTGGCTGTTAGAAAGTCCTTTGCTGCCAGTTTGGAGCGTTTTCTCTGTCAATTGTATTGATATAGATAAGATCTAGTGGTTGAATATGAATTTCTTTTGGGAACTTACAATTGTGATTCCTCAACTGACTTGTCTCTTCAGTATGGACAAAGCTGTTTCACCACCAGTTGTACTTGTGAATTCAGAAATTTACCACTCTGTTATTTCGTTTAACTTTGCAATGTGAGCTGTTGCCAGCGAGTGTTTCCCCATTGAGCTGGCCCCATGTTCTGATGGATGGCGAAGAATATGATGACAAACAATACATATGATGCCAGGGCTGCTGGTCTCCTCAATTCCACAATGCAAATAGAAATGCCATGAAGGTGCATGTCTAGAATCATTCCAATCAATATGATTCTTCGAGCCTACATTCATAGAAGCCCACCAACCATCAAATATGATTTGTAAAGTAAGGTCGTTCAAATCATGAATAAAGACATAGTCATTTGTGGAGGATATCACAACCTCTAGCAAAGAGGTATTTAAAGATTGGGAATCTGACATGGTGGTAGAAAGTTGAAAGCAGTGTAATTCCCATTGAGAGACTGTCAAATGTTGCATTATTGTTAAGTAGAAATGTGATTCTTAAATATTGACTATGGAGCTCCACACGAGAAAAAAGTAAGACCTGTGAGACATTGCATGCATAGTTGAGAAGTTGTATACAAGGACAGAATGAAAAGACTGACCGTTAAAAACTCAATTTAGGAATGACACAATGCATTTCATTGCTGTGGAGCATACTGAGCCCCACAAAAACTCTTGTTGCTCCTCTGAGGCTGATTTTTAGGAGGCGGTAGCGGAATTGTTACTCCCATTTTTGCCCATCAAGGCGGCCAATACTTTGATAATGGGTTACTGTCAATGCACAACCCTTGGATTATGCATGTTGCAAGACCAATAGTTGTTGATGCTCCATTGTCACTCACTGTTAGGACATAGAAGTGATGCGGTCGCAAACAGTTTTGCATATAAAGGGGGCCGACAGTTCGACTATGGGTTGATGTCATTTCGCAACCCTCGGATTTTCAAAGATGCAAGGTCAAAAATCATTGACGCTCCGTTTACACTCATTCATAGGATGGGGCAACGAGCGTGTCGCATGCCTCTTTAGCTACAAAGCCGACCAATACATATACTTTGCAAGGATGTGACAATGCAGCCCTTTGATTGCCAAAAGTGTAAGACAAAAAATTATTGACGCTCCTTTGACCCTCACATGAAACATATCGATACAGTCATTGTGATGGCAATAATCATATGCCACAAATCGTAGAGTTATTAATAACAACCAATATGGTGTTTCTATGTATTATCATGTGCATCCAGAAGAATTGTGGCCTCTCAATTTCTGATCAACCACAATCCACATTATCAGAGTGATGAATGACGTGACCCTATCACATTCCCGTGCTTTTGGCCAGCAATTTATGGCATGTAGATCTTTTCACTAGTTTGTGAACACTATAGCCCGACTTCCTCAACTTTCCTCATCCAGCACCTTCTCCTTGATTTCCATGAAGTACCATAAGCAATGTTGAATATCTCAACCGTGCGCACCAGGTCTGTGCAGATAGTTATGCTGTTGGATGCATGGATGAATGCAGTATGATGGTAGTCATTCAGACAGATTCGTATTGAGCACTGACCGCTCCTTCTATGATATGTATGATATAAGTCACCTAAATATTGTTAGTAAATTTTGTCACTAATTCATGTTTTGCTTCCTCACTTAACAGTAATTGGGGAACAGGTATCGAGTTTGTTGGTCATCGTACAGCCTGAATCGGATTGTAGAACTTTCTGATGGTGCAAACGACCATTGCACATGCACAGACAAATTATTGTGTGTCACAATTTGTTTACTGAAGTCAAGAACAAGCTGACATGTAGCAAAATTGGTACAGGAACTGCTTTTCATTGAGACATGATGTTGGAAAAAGTAATTTGCCTCTCTATTCCTCTGGCCATGCCCGAGCTGTCATCATTTCTTCATCCCAATCCCATTTCTATATGGTGATCAACTGGGGAGTCAATATGCATGGGCAAAAGCTTACGGGATCAACCAGCATCGCATCCTGAATAGGGAATACATTGGGCTGCACATTGGGCGGAAGACATGCGATGTCTTTGTTTGACTGTGGCTTCCTCGAACCTCGCCTCATTTGACTACATCCTGGTCGAGAAGTCCATTGTGGAATTTGCCACATTCCGAGTGTTAGGAGTCTGCTCTTAGCAGTAGTAATGATACATGAATGGATCGCAGCAGGGTACATGCGGCTACAACTACGGTAGTCATATGCAAAACACCTATTCTGTGAAGACGACATCATGTGTGTCAGTCAAGTGATCTTGAGCGGGATTACGCTTGAGCCACGGGTTGAAAAATCGGCGACCAGTATGCTTTCGCTAGCAGTTTCACTGATGATGATGCAATCATGTCGCCATTACTGGGAAGTGAAAACCCTTCAGTAGTGCTTGTAATTATTGGCCACCTCTACTAAATCTTATCCAGCGGGACGTCGCACAGTTAAGTTGCGCTTATGCAGAATCATGTGTGCAGCAGACATAATGCATGATGCAAGTAAGAGGCATCTGCAAGCCCACGCAGTGAGTGGTGGGAACACCTTGTGGCACTCAAGGTCTATGGAAGGTCGAGACCTAAGGATTTGGTGTCTGAGGGATTTTCGTCATTGGCTGATGATAAGAGGCCAGAAGCAACCCTGCTCATTGGTTTGAGTTAGTATGCATTGTAACATCATACTCGTTTAACAATCCAAGGTTGGCGTGGCAAGGTCTACGTTGGCAGTGTATGGGTTGGTCGCCGAATGAAAATCTCTGACGCAATGCTGAAAAACCAGATTAAGGCGAGGCAATTAATAGTGAAGAACTATTAATAGGAAATTGTGATAACCACTGATAAGACTACATGTTGTCAGATGTTCGACCTACTGAACAAATGGTAAGCAAGGTGTCTAAAATGAAGTTAGTGTTTCTTTAAATCATATTGCGGATGATGGCCTGATTCTTATCAGGAATGTGACGCTTCCAAACGAATCATGCAATTACACAATAACCTTGGGGATGGGTGGTTGCCATCAAACCGAGTTTTACGCTACGATATGACAGATTAGATCATTGCAATCTTTGATTGATGATAATGGCCAGTATGGGAGAGTAACTCTTCAAAACCAATCATACACCACAAGAAGGCTATGAGAAGACAGCAATGCTCCAGCATTGGGAACGGTAGCCCCAACAGCAAAAACAATACCTACCTGTGAGAAAGAAGCCGAAATATTATTGTTGTTTTCAGTTGTTATTAGTATTGTTATTATTATCACATATATTAGTATTATCGATTGTACGGGGTTCCCCACCCCATAACCGACCGGAAGATCAATACTGAACAAAATGTTATACTGTGTGCATTATCTTCATTGCTTGATCCTTTCGAAAAAGCTTATCAGTTGTTTGGAGCACGGTGTATATGGTGGCTGGCAAGTATAATACAGATTACTGAGATATTGATTGTTTACCGTCATTATATAATATTCCCTTCGGAGTATATTAACTATCTTTCCGGTTTACAATCAACAAGTCGATCACCCGAAGGATGGCTATTTTCAGCACCGGATTTTCCTGTGTTGCACCGTAATGACGATTCCAATACTACAGTACATGCTTCTTAAGAGAAATTACTTCCTAAGCATTGAATCAATAAACAAACTCAATTAAACACCACAGGCTCAGGAAGGGTGATTAGGATTACGACGTATCGAAGACCTTCAAATCAGCAGTTAGGAGAGAGATTCGGAACTCAAAGCAAGAGGCAATGGAGAAGAACGCGTGAGCTTGTTAGGAGTGGGAATTTGAATATTGGGGGAGATTATGCATACACGTAATATTGCCGATAGTATCTGAACTCCAGATTTATCAAGGAGATAATATGAGGGATTGTGTGAGGATATTTGTCAATGAAAGATTGCACTATCAACGGGGAAACTATCGAGGCAATAACCCTGATGAATCATTGAGATTAACTATATGAATATACATTACAATACTAAGTATTCATCAAGATTGATTATACGAATATACTTTACGATATCAATTAACCATCGAGATTGAATATACGATTACACTTTAAGATATTGATTAATCATCGAGATCAATTATACAAATACAATTTATGATATTCATTATTCCTCAAGTTCAATTATGCAAATACCCATTATGATATTAATTCATGTTAGAGATTAAATATTCGAATACACTTCAAGATTTCAATTTAGCATTGGAATTAATTATACGAATACATTTGACAATATTGATTACTCATCCAGTTCATTTAAAGGTGTTATATGTATTGTCAGTATTGCATTATGCCACCACAGGATTTAGTTGCTATATATCTGGTAGCATCACATACAACGATACATATTTGTCCTCTGTGAGTGTACAATCTGGACAGGTTGCCAATGAACTGTGTTTGAAGATGGACATAAGATATTATGATAGGAACTACGGCCGCGTACCTGGTACTTACTTAGAAGCACAGATTGATACTTGCGTATAAGTATACTTACTAAAGTGAAAGCACCCCCATAACACCGGGGACGATATGAAGACACTCCATATCCACTCCAAATGTGGTGGGTGTAGGTACGGCTGCACCATCATCCGTTTGCAGTTTAATAACCGCCGGAACCTTCAATTCAGTAGTGCTGTACTTCGTATCTTATTCACGGAAGTAGTCGGCCCTGTCCCTCCATCCCGGTTGTGTCATTTTGTCAAGCTTCATCTGTGTAACGGGCGGGGTCGGACGCAGGTGATGTGAATGTTGCTGGACTGAACTCGAAGTGCGTATCGAGGAACAAGGATCAAAATAGAATTCAAAGTCGGACTATTGTTTGCTATACAAGAGAACGA